>FTKM01000020.1_pt2 | contig 172428 bp, 143 predicted proteins | sample 1658051 | NCBI WGS metagenome assembly FTKM01 (sample SAMEA3914794, study PRJEB12502) | metagenome | biome: forest; material: soil | place: Canada | collected 2011-07-05 | depth 0.1 m | reverse complement strand
GCCTCCTTGGGAACGACCGACTTCACCACCAGCGGCCTCGTCAACAGCGACAGCGTCACCGGCGTGACCCTGACCAGCTCGGGCTCTGCCGCCACCGCCGGCGTAGCCAGTTCGCCCTACGCCATCGATCCCTCGTCCGCCGTCGGCTCGGGTCTGTCCAACTACACCATCACCTACGACCCCGGCGCCCTGACCGTGAACCCGGCCACACTGACCTATGTGGCGGACCCATCCAGCCGCCTCTACGGCGGGACCAACCCAGGCTTCACGGGCACCGTCACCGGCTTCGTCAACGGCGAGAGCCAGACCAGCGCGACAACCGGCACGCTCGGCTTCACCAGTTCCGCCAGCGCGACCAGCAACGTGGGCTCCTACGCCATCGACGGCTCGGGACTGAGCGCGGCCAACTATGTCTTCGTCCAGGCCGCCGGCAACGCCACCGCCCTCAGCGTCACTCCCGCGCCCCTGACGGTGACCGCTTCCGATCAGCTCAAGACCTATGGCCAGACGGCCTCCTTGGGAACGACCGACTTCACCACCAGCGGCCTCGTCAACAGCGACAGCGTCACCGGCGTGACCCTGACCAGCGCCGGCTCTGCCGCTACCGCCGGCGTGGCCGGCTCGCCCTACGCCATCGATCCCTCCGCCGCCGTCGGCTCGGGCCTGTCCAACTATATCATCACCTATGTCGCCGGCCTCCTGACGGTGAAACCCGCGGCGACCCTGACGCCAACCCTGGACCCGGCGGCGCTGCTGGTTCTGCCGACGCCGCTGCAACCCGCGCCCTGGAATGGCGACGATTGGGTGCACCTGGCCACAGGCGCCGGCCTCGAGCCACTCGCCGAGATCGTCGCCCCGTCGGATCCGTCGGGGGTGATCTTCCTGGCCGACGGGACAGACCCCGCCAGCGACCGCCAACCGCCGCCCCGAACCGCCAACGGCCGCCACCTGATCGTTCGCCTGCCCGCGACCGCGCCGTCGGCTGATCTGCAAGGAGCCCAGTGATGCGGCCCGTCCCCTTGTCGCCACGCTCCAGCGGCGCGGCCCTGGCGGCCTTGCTGGTTACGCTGGCGCCGAGCCTGTCCCATGCCCAGGCCTATCAGCGCATCGCCCCGCGCGAGCCGCAGGCGGCGACTTCACCGAGCGTGACCCCGCCCTCGGCCGCAGCCGCGTCGTCGCCGTCCGGAGCCGCCATCCTGCCCGTGCTGAAGGGACTGGTGTTCGTTCCCGGCATGTCGGCCTTGCAACCGGCCGGTCTTCCGGCCGGCAGCGCTTCGGACGGTGTTCACCTGGCCGGCACGCCGCTGCTGAACGACCCGGGCTTTTCCCGCCGGATGACCGCCTTCATCGGCCGGCCCCTGTCCTTCGCAGATCTGCAGAAGATCATCCAGATCACCACCAACTGGTATCGCGCGCATGGCCGGCCCTTCGTCTCGGTCGTCGCGCCGCCGCAGAACGTCGGCTCCGGCGTGGTTCAGATCGTGGTGAGCGAATATCGGCTAGGAACCGTAAAGGCCGCCGGAAACCGTTGGTTCGCCAGCGATCTGCTGCGCCGTGAAAGCGGGCTTGTCCCCGGCCAGCCGCTTACCCTTGGCGGGGTGCAGGACGACCTCGACCGGCTGAACAGCAATCCGTTCCGCGCGGTCAACACCGTCTTCCAGCCCGGCGCCGAGCCGGGCGTGACGGATGTGGTGCTGCAGACGCAGGATCGGCGGCCTGTTCGCGTCTATGCCGCCTTCGACGACGCGGGCGCCGCCAACCTGGGCCGGACCGAATGGAGCATCGGCGCGGTTTGGGGCAATGCTTTCGGCCTGGACCAGATCCTGTCCTATCAGTTCACCCGCGGCGTCAGCGGGCGCTATGACGCCAACGCCGCGAGCTGGAGCATTCCCCTGCCCTGGCATGACACCCTGTTGGTGTTCGGCTCCTACGCGTCGGAGACGCCGGACCTCGGGGCCAATTTTGGCGAGAGGGGCACGAGCGGTCAGGCCAGCGCGCGCTACATCCATCCGCTGCCGCGGCTTACATGGCCATACGCCGTCTCGCTGACGCAGAGCCTTCAGGTCGGCTACGACTTCAAGACCACCAACAACAATCTGGAATTCGGCGGCGCCCAGGTGTTCGCCAGCCGGGCCGAGGTCGATCAGTTTCCGCTGGTCTATGACGCCACCCTGACCGACCCCCGTGGACAGACAGGGCTCGAGAACCAGATCGTGCTGAGCCCAGGCGCGCTTACCGGCGGCAATTCCAACCAAGCCTTCGGCGCCATCGTCCCCGGCGCCACGGCCGACTACATCTATGACCGGCTAAGCGTGACGCGGACCACCTATCTGCCAAGGGGCTTTTCCTGGTCGGCGCGAGCCACCGGCCAGGTTTCGGACCGCAACCTGATGTACAGCGAGCAACTCGGCGCCGGCGGAATGGACAGCGTGCGCGGCTACTATACCGACACTGCGCTAGGCAGCCGAGGACTGCTGGTCAGCCAGGAGGTCCGCGCACCGGCCATCGCGCTCGGCGGCCTGCTGCACCTGTCGCCGGCGGCGCACGACCAGGAGCAGCTGGGCCTGTTCTGGGACTACGGTCATGTCGAACAGGTCAAGCCGATACCCAACAGCGTCAACGCGGCCGACCTTTCCAGCGTCGGCGTCGATCTGCACGCGACCCTCGATCGCTACATCGACCTGAAGCTCGACATCGGCGGCCAGTTGCGCAACGCCCCCGGCGCCGACAAGCGCGGCGTGTTCGCGGACGTCGCCATGGTCGTGGGGTTTTAAGCGGAGCGCTTTGACTGAAGCTTCGGTCGTGGCGTTGTCGCAGGACAAGGCTACAAGGTTGGCGATCAGCCGCCGCCGGGGAACAGGTTTATGCGCGCACTCATCCTTGCGACCGTCCTCGTTTTAGCCGGCTGCGCCAGTGCTCCGCCGCTCGCCGCCGACAGGCCCTCGCCGCCCATCGCCAGCCTCACCGACGGCGTCTGGATGAAGGGCGATCTGCATATTCACTCGCGCCACAGCAAGGACTCCAGCAACAACCCGGAGGCCAAGATCATCGCGCTCGGCGAGAAGGTCGGCATGGACTACCTGCTGATCTCCGACCACGACAACCACGTGAACGGCGACGTCGCCCACAACACCTGGAGCGATCCGGAGTTCAGGTCGGACAAGCTCCTGCTGCTCTATGGCGCCGAATGGACCACGGCGCGCGGCCACGGCACGGCCATCTCGGCGGTCCCCTACGACCACCAGCGCCTCTACGACGTGCGGGACGACCGCGACGTCAAGATCGGCGCGGTGAAGAAGGCGCTCGGCATCCACCTGTCGGCCAACCACCCGGCCAACAACACCAACAACTTCACCTTCTCCTACGACATCGTCGATTCCGTCGAGGTGTGGAACTCGGCCGTGTGGCCCGCCAATGCCGGGGCGATCAAGGTCTGGGATGGCCTGCTCAAGTCGGGCCGCAAGCTGACCGGGCGCGGCGGCAGCGATTCCCACCACGGCTACCCCGACACCCCGGCCCAGGCGACGGCGCTCAGCTATCAGGCCCGCGAGAACAACGTCGGCACCCCAACCACCTGGGTTTTCGCTACCGCGCGGACCCGCCAGGCGGTGGTTGAGGCCCTCACCAATGGCCGCGTCTCGGTGAGCGCCAATCCCTACGCCCCGCGCGTGGAGTTCCAAGCCAGCCTGAAGGCCGACGGCCACATGGATATGATGATGGGCGACAATACCGCCGCCACGGGCAAGCCTGTCCAATTTCGTATTCAGCTATCCGGTCAGACACCGCCGGACGCGGTCTACAAGGTCAAGGTGGTGAAGGACGGTGCGACCTTCGCCACCCTGTCGATGACCGGCGTCAAACCCGTGGTCGATTTCACCGACGCGCCGCCCGCTGGGGCCCGCAGCTACTATCGCGTCGAGGTCGAAGGGCCATCCACGCCCTACCCGGAAGTCCCGGGTTCCACGGCGTTGAGCGGGAACATGGTCGCCCTCTCCAACCCCATCTACTTCAACTTCGATCCCAACTTCTGATCCGTCTCATCGAGCCCGGCGTCCGCTAGGCTTGGCGGCGATGCGTCGTTGTGGATTGCGCCGCAATCCGGCAAAGAAGCAGTGGGGATATACGCTGTTATCAGGACGGATCGCGCGGTTGGAAACGACGTGGCTGGCGAGCGTGGGCTGGGCGTTGTTGTGAGGCGAACGGCATGAACCAGAGCGTTTTCGACCGCAAACCCATCCTGTCCGTCGTGATGGTCGTCTACAACATGGCGCGCGAGGCGCCCCGCACCCTCTACTCGCTGTCGGCGGCCTACCAGAAGGACATCGCCGCCGAGGACTATGAGGTGATCGTGGTCGATAACGGCTCGTCGCCGGCGTTCGACACCAGCATCTTCGATGAGCTTGAGGGCAACTTCAGAGCCATTCGGCTGGACCCCGCGCCCCGCTCGCCCGCCCATGCGCTCAACGTCGGCATTGCGGCCGCCAGGGGCGACATCATCGGCGTGATGATCGACGGCGCCCGGATCGTCACCCCCGGCCTGCTGCATTTCGCTCGTATGGGCGTCGGCCTCTATCCCCGCGCGGTGGTTGCGACCCTGGGCTGGTACCTGGGCATGGACCAGCAACGCTGGTCCGCCGAGGGCGGCTATAACCAGGACCGCGAAGACGCGATGCTGGAGTCCATCAACTGGCGCGAGGACGGCTATCGGCTGTTCGAGATCAGCGCGCCGGACGAGACCACCACCGACGGCTGGTTCGGCGCCATCTGCGAATCCAACGCCCTGTTCCTCAGCCGCAAGTGCTGGATGGAGCTTGGCGGCGTGGAGGAGATGTTCGATGTGCCTGGGGGCGGGTTCGTCAATCTCGACCTGGTCATCAGAGCCTATGAGCTGCCGGAGAGCCGGCTGGTGGTCATGCTCGGCGAAGGCACCTTTCACCAGGTCCACGGCGGCATCGCCACCAACGCCAAACACGATCAGATCGACCATTCGGTCAGCCAGTGGCGGGCGCAGTACAAGGCGATCCGGGGACGCGACTGGGCGCCGCCCACCAAGGGCGACCGTGTCTATCTCGGCGCCCTGCCCCAGCCTGCGCTGAAGCACTTCGCCAGGTCTATCGTCGAACCGGCCAATGCGCCGCCGCTCGGCCCCGACTTCAATCGCGATCATTGGACCCTGTCCTGGCCGCCTCAAGCCAAGGACCCAGTGGTCGATGCGCTGGTCGAGTTGGCCCGCGAGCAGATCGTCAGCCGAACCTTCCCAGCCGCCGTGGTGGTCGCCCGCATGGCCCGTCAGCTGGCCCCGGATGAGCCCGCGGTGCTGATCGTGCTGCAGATGGCGTCCGCCTGGGTGCGGGGACCGGCCGACCCGAACGACCTGGGGCCAATCTGGCGCGTCCGCTACTACATCGCCCTCGGCCGGGCTCATGCGATCATGGGACACACCAACGAGGCTATCGCTGCCTTCGAAGCCGCCCTGGCCGTCGATTGCCCGCCGACCCCGGCCCTGCGCGTCAAGGACGACCTTCGCCGCGCCATCCTCGCGATCGTCAAGCTGCGGATGCCGGGCCCCGATTTCCAGACCTGGCTCACCTGGCTGCACGCCAACATCCGGCCCAGGCTCTATCTTGAGATCGGCGTGGCCGCCGGCGAGTCGTTCCAATACGCCCGCGCGCCCACTATCGCCGTCGGGGTCGATCCGGAACCGAATCTGCAGGTTCAGCTACGAGCGGAAAGCCACGTTTTTCCAGAGACAAGCGACGATTTCTTCAGTCAACAAAGACTGGAGATCAAATGGCCGAGCCAGCCGGTGAACCTTGCTTTCATCGACGGCGCCCACGCGTTCGCCCAGGTGCTGCGCGACTTCGTCAATGTAGAGGCGCGCTGCCACCCCAACGCACTGATCGCGATCAACGACACAATGCCCTTCAGCGAGCTGAGCCAGAGCCCCGCGGGACAGTCAAACCTCCACCACGGCGACGTTTGGAAGCTGGTCCTGTGCCTGAAACACTATCGGCCCGACCTGGACATCATCACCCTGCCCGCCTCGCCGAGCGGGCTGACCCTGGTGGGCAACCTCAATCCCCGCTCGCCGACCTTGCGCGACAATCTGGATGAGGCGATCGCGCGCTTCGAACAATACGATTTCAACGCCTTCCAGGAAAACCAGAGCGGCGTCCTGAATATCGTCCCCAACGAATGGGAGTCGTTCGAACGCCATTTCGGCCTGCGCCTCCCAGGTCCAGCAGACATTCCGGACGACACCAGCGGCCGGCCGATGGTGAGCGGCAGCTCCCGCGCCCTCTATGTCGATCTGCTGAGCCGCGCCCTGACCAACACCATCTACAAGGATGTTTCGACCCGCCCCGACGACGGCCCGGAGCACGATCCGGAATCCCGCGAGATCGGCTCCGACTGGCCGGCCAACGCCCACAGCATGGTGGGCACGCTGCGGATGAAGAACCTGGCCGAGCTGACCCAGCGGGTGCTGGACGAAAACATCCCCGGCGACCTCATCGAGGCCGGCGTCTGGCGCGGCGGCTGCTGCATCCTGATGCGCGGCATCCTGGCCGCCAACGGGGTGATGGACCGGAAGATCTACGCGGCCGATTCCTTCGAAGGCCTGCCGCCCCCGAACGTCGAGGCCTATCCCGCCGACACCGGCTACGATCTCAGCCATTTCGACCAGCTCGCCGTCTCGGTCGAGACGGTGAAGGACAATTTCGACCGCTACGGCCTGCTCGATGACAGCGTCACCTTCGTGAAAGGCTTCTTCTCCGACACCCTTCCGACCCTCGACGCCGGCCCCTTCGCCCTGATCCGGCTGGACGGGGACCTCTATGAGTCCACCTACGTCTCGCTGGAGACCCTCTATCCCAAGCTGTCCCCCGGCGGGTTCGTGGTCATCGACGACATGAACTTCATCCCGCCCTGCAAGCAGGCGGTGCTCGACTACCGCGCCAAGATGGGCATTACCGCGCCGATGCACCGGGTGGACTGGTCCGCAAGTTGGTGGCGCAAGGAATGACCGGCCGACATGCCTGAGCCCTCGCTGCCGCTGTCGGTCATCGTCGTCAGCTACAACATGGCCCGCGAGCTGCCGCGGACGCTCCGCTCGCTGGGGCCGGGGCTTCAGCGGGACATCGCCGCCGAGGACTACGAGATCATCGTCATCGATAATGGCTCGCCCACGCCGCCAACCGACGACGAGGCCTTGGCCGCCTCGCCCAATGCGCGGGTCATCGCCATGGGCGAGGGCGCCAGCCGCTCGCCGGTCGCCGCGATCAACCAGGCCCTTGCCGAGGCGCGCGGCGAGCTGATCGGCGTCTTTGTCGATGGCGCGCGGATAGCCTCGCCCCGCGTCCTTGCCGGCGCTCTGGACGCCGCCCGGCTGCACGCCGCCCCGGCGATCGCCCTGCTCTCCTTCCACCTCGGCCACGATCTCCAGTATCGCAGCGTCCTGAATGGCTACGACCAGGCGGCGGAGGATCGGCTGCTGGCCGGCTCGGGGTGGGAGCAGGACCCCTACCGGCTGTTCGACATCTCAGTGCTGGCGGATTCCTCAGCCGGAGGCTGGTTCACCACCCCGGCGGAGACCAACGCCCTCTTCCTCAAACGCGATCACTGGCGCGCTCTGGGCGGCTACGACGAGGCCTTCCAGGAACGCGGCGGCGGCCTGGCCAATCACGACGTCTGGGCTCGGGCTTGTGCGGGCGATGGCGTCGCCATCTGCCTGCTGCTCGGCGAAGCGACCTTTCACCAGGTGCATGGCGGGGTGGCCACCAACTCACCGGTATCGCACTGGGACAGCTTCCATGACGAATATGTCCGCATCCGCGGCCACGCCTACGAGCGGCCCACCAACGCGCCGCACCTGATTGGCCGCTTCCAGGACCGGCACCTGCGATCGGTGGCGACGTCGCTGTCCGGATGGGCGGGCAGAGTCGGCGGCTGAATCGATCCGCCGGCGCTGGCCCCCACCGCCAGCTCGCGACGCTTCGCTCTGCGATCTGCCACCTCCCCTCTCTCGCTTCGCTCGGGGGTGAGGGGGAGATAGGCCAGCGCTTGTTTCCCCTGCCCCGCGAGCGAAGCGAAGACAGGGGGTCCAGAGCATGCTCTGGACACGCGGCGCTGAAGCGTAGCGAAAGCGGCGTGACGGTGGGAGCCAGCGCCGGCGGAACGGCTCACACCAAAGCCACCCGGCGCCTACGCCGCCCTACGCCCTACGCCCTACGCCCCGCGATCCACTCGTCCCCCAGCCGCTCCAACACCTCCAGCGGCACGCGGCCGTTGGCGAGGATGGCGTCGTGGAAGTCCTTGATCTCGAACCTGTCGCCCAGCGCCGCCTTGGCCTTGGCCCGGATGCCGACGATGGCGGTGTGACCGAGCTTGTAGCTGCAGGCCTGGCCCGGGCTGGCGCAATAGCGCTCCACCTCACGGGCGGCGAAGCCTGGGGCCTCGCCCTCCTGCTCGACGAAATGGGCGATGGCCTGTTCGCGGCTCCAACGCAGATGGTGGATGCCGGTATCGACCACGCACCGGTTGGCGCGGAACAGCTGGAACTTCAGATAGCCGATCTGGCCCAGTGGATCGTTCTCATAGGCGCCGAGCTCGTCCGACAGCTGCTCGGCATAGAGGGCCCAGCCCTCCCCATAAGCCGGGAAGCTGATGGTCTTGCGCAGCAGCGACAGGTGCGGATTGGACAAAGCCAGCCCGCCCTCCAGCTGATGTCCGGGCAGGCCCTCATGGAACACCGTCGTCGCCAGGCAGAACTTCGGCCATTCGGCAGCGTCATGCAGGTTGAAATAGACCAGGCCCGGGCGCGAGCCGTCCAGCGCCGGTCCTTGGCTGAAAGCGGACGCCGCCCCCGCCTCGGTCTGCGGCGGCACCCGGCGCACCTCGAACTTGTAGGGCGGCAGGCGGTTGAACGCCTTGGGCAACAGGGGCCGGATCTGATCCAGCCGGCTGTTGGCGTAGGCGATCGCCTCGGCCTTGCCGGCGTCGGTATTGGGATAGAGCTGCGAGGGGTCGGCATAGAGGGCCTTCATCCGCTCGCCCACCGTGCCCTGGGTCAGGCCGTGCTTCTTCAGCAGGACATCGACGCGGGCCGACAGGTCCTTGGCCTGCTCCAGGCCGATCCGGTGCACCTCATCCGGCGAATAGGCGGTGGTGGTCGTGTCGTGCAGCGCCGCCCGATAGAAGGCTTCGCCCTCCTTGAAGCGCCACAGGCCGGCGTCATGCACGGCCGTCTCACGCAGCCGCCTGGCCTGGGCGATCTGCCGGTCGAGCGCCGGGCCGACGCGCTCGTCGTACAGTTTGGCCGCCTGCGCCGCGTAGCTGGCCGGCAAGCCCTTGGCTGCGGCGCGGCGGGCCAGGGACGAGACCAGCAGGTTCTCATCGGCCGTCGGGGTGCGGGTCTTGCCCAGCTGGATCAGGGTCAGGTCTAGGATGAAGTCTGGCGGCGCCACGCCCTGGCCGGCGTCATGCTTCATCCGCTCGGTATTGTCGTCGATTTGCCCTGCGAAAGCGGACAGGCGCGACAGATAGGCGTCGGCGTCCTCCGCCACCTCGACCTTGTGCTTGGTGTCGAGGAAGTCGGGGACCTGCTGATAGGCGCCGGTGATCTGGCTGACGATGTAGGGCGACGGCCCGAACGCCGAGCCGCCAAAGTCGAACCCCTGCACCACCGCCGCGCTCTTCAGCGAATAGAGGATGGTGTCGTAGCTGGCCTTATCCGGATCGCTCAGCGCCGCCCGATCAACCGCCTTAAGCCGCTTGAGCTGGCTATCGACCTGAACGCGCTGAGCTGCGAGACCCGCCGGCGACTGGTCGTTCAACCTGCCCTTCAGGTCGATGTTGCTTCCGTTATCGAGCCCGAGCTGCGTCGCGCTTTCCGGGCGCAACCGCAGCCGCTCCTGAAAGAACTGGTCCATCATTATTCCGAACGCAGTGTTACGGGCGACCTGTATCGACTCCATCGCAGATGCCGGCAAAGCCAAGGCCACACCCGTGGCGCTAGCAGAGGCGAGCAGGGATCGGCGGTTCAACATGGATGGCCCCTTCCAGAACTGCCGGGACCCTACCGCGACATATTGTCCACGCCAACGCCCGCCACACGAACCCAGAGTCTCAGGCCGCCCCGAACTCCCGCGCGACCAGGGCCGTGAGCCATTGCCTGAAGGCGGCGATCTTGGCCGTTCGGCGACGCTCCTTGGCATAGACCAGCCAGAAGCCGTCGGCCTGCTTGACCGTGGCCTGGAATGGCCGGACCAGCCGCCCACTGGCCAGCTCAGGCGCGAACAGGATCGGTGAGGCTAAAGCCACGCCGCGTCCCGCCAAGGCGGTCGAGACCCCAATGGACTGCATGTCGGCAATCAGCTGGCCGCCGGACGCCGCTTCCGCCCGCTCCACCCCGGCCGCCGCGAACCAGGCTGTCCAATCGTTATCGAGGCCGATCAGCGGCGCGCCAAGCAGGTCTTCCGGCCGCGTAAGGCCGCCCAGCTCGGCCTGGAATTGCGGCGTGCAGAGCGCCGTCATCTCGGCGGGGAACATGTAGAAACTCTCCAGCCCCGGCCAGTCGCCTGGGCCGGCCCGTATCGCCACATCGAAGCCGTCGTGGATCAGATTTCGTAAGGCCGCGCTGGTGTCCAGCCGCACCGCGATGTCCGGATGGGCAAGCTGGAAGGCGCCGATGCGCGGCGCCAGCCACTGGATCGCCATCGATTCCGCCGAGGTGATCGACAGCACCCCGCCCGGTTGATCCGACAGGTCCGAGATCGCGGCGCGCAGAACCGTCATGGCCTCACTGGCCGCCCGCGCCAACCGCTCGCCGGCGGGGGTCAGCACCACCTCGCGCGGCAGGCGGCGAAACAGCGGCTGGCCCAGCCTCTGCTCCAGCGCCTTCACCTGCCAGCTCACCGCCGCCTGGGTGACGCCCAGCTCCTCGGCGGCCCGGGTGAAGCTCTTCAGGCGCGCGGCCGTCTCGAACAGACGGATGGCGCTGAGCGGGACTGTGGCGAGGGGGTCAGACATAAGGCTGACTTATATATAGCCAAGGATGTCTCGTTTGTCAGCCAAGCTTGGATTCCCCATCTTCCGCTTCACAGATTACACGAAGCGGAGACGGACGATGACCCAGATAACCCAAACCAAGCCAGCCCTGTGGACGCGGGCCGTGCGGTTCCTACAAGCCCTCCTTGCGTCTCAACTGAAGCGCCTGCACGAAAATGCCGCGTCGGTCTGGTCCGACGATGCGCCGGCCAGCGCCTGGGCGCCACGTCCGGACCGGCTCTATCGCGGCGTCCGCACGGCCTTCGGCCAGCACCGCTGATCCAAAAGCCTCCGCTTTGCTCGCCGCCGCGCTCACACTAAAGTCGGCGGCGGCAAAAGCGGAGGATGGCGGCCATGGCCGGAATGCGGATCGGACGTCGAAGCCTGTTGGCCGCCGCTGGGCTCGCCGTCAGCGGCCAAGCCCTGGCGCAAACACCTGGCGCCAGACCCAAGGTCACGGTCCAGACCGATCACGGCGCCTTCGTGCTGGAGTTGGCGGACGACAAGGCGCCGATCACCGCCGGCAACTTCCTGCGCTACGTCGATACCGGCCGCTACGATGGCTCGACCATCTACCGCGCCTCCCGCGCCGGCGGCACGGCCCCGACCGGACTGATCGAAGGCGGACTGCAGAACGACCCGGTCAAGCTGCTCCCACCCATCGCTCACGAGAGCACCATCCAGACCGGCCTGCGCCATGTCGATGGGACCATCTCCATGGCCCGCGATGCGGTCGGCACGGCCACGGCGGACTATTTCATCTGCATCGGCGACGCCTCCTACCTTGACGCCGCCCCGAACCAGCCCGGCGACAACGCCGGCTACGCCGCTTTCGGCCGGGTCGTGGACGGCATGGACGTCGTCCGCGCCATCCTGATGCTCCCCACCGGCGGCGTGGCGCGCAACCCGGTGATGCAGGGTCAGATTCTCGATCCGCCGGTTTCAGTCGCGAGCATGAAACGCGCGGGTTAAGGCAGGTTCGAGGTTCACCCTTCCCTCGCCCTTGTGGCGAGGGCCCATTGAGCGCGAACGGAAACCGTCAGAAGTGCGCACGGCGCCGGCGCGCCAAGCGCCCCACCGTCCGAGTCCAATGGACCCTCGCCACAAGGGCGAGGGAAAGGGCTTGGGTGGATGAAATGCCTCTGTCGCTGTTGGAGCGGCATGGCTATAGGCGGCTCATGCCCCCCACCGCCCACGGCGTCTCGCTCGATGCGCAAACCCGCTGCGCCCACTGGCACAGCCCGCTCGATATCATCGCCATCAAGATGCGCTGCTGCGGGAAATACTACGCCTGCCGCGAATGCCACGACGAACTGGAGAGCCACCCCGTACAGGTCTGGCCCAAGGCCGAGTGGGATCAGCCCGCCATCCTCTGCGGCGCCTGCGAGACCGAGCTCAGCGTCCGCGCCTACATGGATTGCGGCAACGTCTGCCCGTCCTGCAGCGCCGGCTTCAACCCAGGCTGCCGCAATCACTACCACCTCTATTTCGAGGCGCTCTGACACACCCGCACGCCATTGCCCGCCGCGCGGCGTGAGCCCATACCGGCCTCTGCTTCGAATCGCCTACAGTTGGGTCATGTCCACCCCCGCCAAGAAAGTCCCTGACCTGTTCGACGAGGCGCTCGCGCCCGTCCACGTGCCAGCGCCCTCGCCCACCGCCTCGTCGCCGAGCGTTCCGTCGCCCAGCGCACCCGTGCCCGCCTCTGGCTACTCGGCCAAGGACATCGAGGTGCTGGAAGGCCTGGAGCCAGTGCGCAAGCGCCCCGGCATGTACATCGGCGGCACCGACGAGCGGGCCCTGCACCACCTGTTCGCCGAGGTGCTGGACAACGCCATGGATGAGGCCGTGGCCGGCCACGCCAAGATCATCGAGGTCAGCCTCGACGCCGACGGCGCCCTGACCGTCAAGGACGACGGCCGCGGCATGCCCGTGGACCCACATCCCAAATATCCCGGCAAGTCGGCGCTCGAGGTCATCATGACCATGCTGCACTCGGGCGGTAAGTTCTCCGGCAAGGCCTATGAGACCTCCGGCGGCCTGCACGGCGTCGGCGTTTCGGTGGTCAACGCCCTGTCCAGCGAGCTTGAGATCAAGGTCGCCCGCGATGGCTTCGAATGGCGCCAGACCTTCTCGCGCGGCAAGCCGACCTCGGGGCTGGAGCAGCTCAGCGCCTCGAAGAAGCGCGGCACCTCCGTCCGCTTTCTGCCTGACTGCGAAATCTTCGGCGAAGGCGCGACCTTCAAACCCGCCCGCCTCTACCGCATGGCCCGCTCCAAGGCCTATCTGTTCCGCGGCGTGGAGATCCGCTGGAAATGCGCGCCAGAGCGCATCCACGACCAGACGGCGGCCGAGGCCACGTTCCGCTTCCCCAACGGCCTGGCCGACTTCCTGACCGAGCGCACCGCTGGATTGGAGACCGTCACCGAACCCTTCGCCGGCCGTATTGAGCGGACAGGTGAGGCCGGCGCGGTGGAATGGGCCATCACCTGGTCGCCGGCCGGCTTCGGCGAGGCGGACGGCTTCATGTCGTCTTACTGCAACACCGTCCCGACCCCGGAAGGCGGCACGCACGAGGCCGGCCTGCGCGCGGCGCTCACCCGGGGGCTGAAGGCCTATGCCGATCTGTCGGGCGAGAAGCGGGCCGCCATCATCACCGCCGAGGATGTGATCGCCCAGGCCGGCGCCCTGATCAGCGTCTTTGTGCGCAACCCGGAATTCCAGGGCCAGACCAAAGAACGCCTTTCCTCCAGCGACGCCCAGCGCCTGGTGGAAACCGCCCTGCGCGATCCGTTCGACCACTGGCTCACCGCCGCCCCCAAGGCCGCCAGCGCCCTCCTGGAATTCGTCATCGAGCGGGCCGAGGAGCGGCTGAAGCGGCGCAAGGACAAGGATGTCGCCCGCGCCTCCGCCACCCGCAAGCTTCGCCTGCCCGGCAAGCTGGCCGACTGCTCCGGCGGGGCCATGGACGGGACCGAACTGTTCATCGTCGAAGGCGACAGCGCCGGGGGATCGGCCAAACAGGCGCGCAACCGCCGCACCCAGGCCATCCTGCCCTTGCGCGGCAAGATCCTGAACGTCGCCTCCGCCAGCCTGGACAAGCTCGGCGAGAACAAGGAACTGGCCGACCTGATGCTGGCCCTCGGCGTCCAGGGCGGCTCGAAGTTCAAAGAAGAGGACCTGCGCTACGAGCGGATCGTCATCATGACCGACGCCGACGTGGACGGCGCCCACATCGCCTCGCTGCTGATCACCTTCTTCTACCGCCGCATGCCGGAGATGATCCGCGCCGGCCGCCTGTTCCTCGCCCTGCCCCCGCTCTATCGCATCAGCCACGGCGGCAAGACCGTCTATGCCCGCGACGACGCCCACAAGGACGAGCTGATGGCCACGACCTTCAAGGGCAAGAAGCCCGAGGTCGGCCGCTTCAAGGGCCTGGGCGAAATGATGCCGGCGCAGCTGAAGGAAACCACCATGGATCCGACGAAACGGACCCTGGCCCGCGTCACCCTGCCGAACGACGAGGAGGATGTGCTGGCCCTGGTGGAGACCCTGATGGGCCGCAAACCCGAAGGCCGCTTCCGCTATATCCAGGATCATGCCCCGTTCGCCGTAGCGAATTTGGACCTTTAGAGCGCCAGCTGAAGGCCGGTGCGACCCGTTAACGGGCCTACCGCACCAGCCTCACCGCCGTAGCCGCGGTCGAAACCCCGCTCGGCACAGGTACGGTCGAGCCGGCATAGTTGTGGTTGATCACCAGGTTCGGGCTGCCGGATAGCTGCAGGCCCTTGGCGACCACCACGGTCCAGGCGGACTGGTCGGCGACGTTGGTCTGGCCGCCGGACACCGACAGCAGGGCGTTCGGCACATAGACCGTGCCCAGCAGGGTGCGGGCGCTGTTGGTGGAGATTTCGAAGGTGTGGGTGTTGGTCCGCGTGGTGGCGATCACCAGCCCCGCGTAGGGACCCGACTGTATGCCCTCCAGGTCGATCTGCGAGCTGTCCTGAAATTTGAAGTTCGACTTGTCGTCGAAGATCAGCACCACATTCTGACCCTGCAGCTTGGCGTTGTTCTTCAGGATCAAGGTCCCGCCGCCACTGAAGTAGTGCACCCCAGGCAACAGGATCATCTGCTGATTGGCGCCCACGGTGATGTTGGCGCAGTGATTGCCCGGCAGAACCAGGCCAAGCAGCTGGGTCAGGTCCAACAGATTGCACAGGCCCGGAATGTTGAAGTTCAGGCTGGCGAAGGGGTCGGCGATCGACGGCGCGCCGGTCTGGGCCGTTGGCGTAATCGCCCCCGAGGCCGATCCACTCGCCTCCGCCGTCCCGGCGACCAGGGAGGCTGGCGATGGCGCGGCCATGTCGGAGTTGGAATGGACCAGGCAACCGGTCGCGGTGATCTGAGATTGATCCGTCAGCGACACCGCGCCGCCGCCGCTTGCGCCAGAGCTGGAGGTGGTCAGCACGCAGAGTGGGGTCTTGCCCATCGGCGCGGCGGTCGCCGAGGCTTTGAAGGTCCAGCCGCCATAGGGCATGAGGTTGCCGAAATAGGAGGACCTATGCCCCTTGATGCCTACGGTGATCGACGAATTGTCGGACGCCGTGGTGATGTCGAAGGTCAGCGACACCCGCTGGGCGACTTCGGAAAGCTGGGCGAGCGCGAACTGCTGTTCGCGGGCGGGGACGCCCTGGACGTTGGCCACCAGCAACTGCTTGGCGCCGTCCAACGCGGCGGCGTCCGCTACCTGCTGCATGGTGTTGCGATCGGCGGTCACCGAGGCCAGGTCCGCCGCGCCGCACGCGAGCGCCGCCAGCGCCGGCAGGCCGATGGCGAACATGATCCCCATGCCGCCGCGCCGGCTGGCCGCGAGCCGCACAACCAGGGATATGAGGCCCGCCCCCACCGGCATGGCTAGCCTCCACCCGCCGCGACGGCCGCCGCCGAAAGCCGCTCCAGCGCAGCCGCATAGCCGGCCGCCTCGGCGCGCAGCTGCGGCGCGGTCTCAAGCGCCGAGAGCAGGAAACGCCGACTTTCGCGCGCCAGTTCGAGCAGCGCGCCGCTTGTGCGCGCGGAGTCGTTGCGGACATCGTCATTGACCCGCAGCAACGAGCGCTCCGCCGACCAGGCGCGGCGTACAAAGCGGATCTGGTAACTCAACAGCCGCCAGTTGATCGGCTTGACGACGAAGGAGGTGGCGCCGGCCTCAAAAGCCCGATCGATGGCGCCGACGTCCTCCCGGCCCGTCACGACGATCACCGGCAACTCCGCCGTGCGCGGCTGGCTACGCAGCCGCCGCAGGACATCGAAGCCGTCCATGCGCGGCATCTCCAGATCAAGCAGGACGATGTCCACCGGCGTCTGTTCAAGAATCGCCAGCGCATCTTCGCCGTCGGCGGCCGTAGTGACGCTCGCGGCCTCGGAAGACAGGTGCACGACCCCGAACTCCCTGAGTATAGGGTCGTCGTCCACCAGTAAGATGCGCACGGAATCCTTCAGAACATAGAAGAATTCGTCCGCCTGAGTCTCCGCCATAGACCTTCGACCGCGCCCTCGACCCTGCAGGTTGAGGTGTCATTAAGTCGCAAGTCATTAATGTCATGTAACTTGCCGACCATACCGTGTAATTGATCTCAACTACAAAACCTCAGGTCGAATGACGTCAGCATCCCCGCCGCGCCGTCGCACGGTCAGGTCGAAACTCGTGGTCCTGGTGCTGGCCTCCGTGGGGCTGGCGGTGACCCTGGTCGCCGGTGTCGCCACCTGGCGCGACGCCAGCCGCGACGCGGCGGTGCAGGCCAACAGGCTCTCATCGGCGACCCAGGTGCTGGCCACTTTATCGACCCAGGCCGCTGTCAGCGGCGACCGCGCCCAGGCCTACGCCGCCATCCGCGCTGTCGGCCTGATGCCGGAAGTGAGCTACGCCCGCATTGAGGCCGCCAACGGCGCCCTGCTCGCCGAGACCGGCATGGGCGCCAGGCTCAGCAGCGACGCCAGGATCGGCGACGCACGGACCCCGCCCTCTTTCCTGCAATTGATGAACTCGCGCTCGGTGCAGGCGACTGCGCCTATCATCGACGCCCACCGCACGGTCGGGCGCGTTGTCGTGCTCGGCAAGGTCGATGGCGAGGCCGGACGGGTCGGCCAGAGCATCGCCATCAGCCTGCTGGCGGCCGCCATCGCCGCCCTGGCTGGGCTCGCCGTCGCCTGGCGTCTGCAACAGGGCATATCGGGACCGATCCAGGCGCTCACCGGCGCGGTCAACGACATCCGCAAGACTCACGACTACAGCCGCAAGGCCGATGTCGATGCCGACGACGAGGTCGCCGAGCTGGTCGATGGCTTCAATGGCATGCTGGCCGAGATCAGGACCCGGGACGAGGCCATCGCCCGCCATATGGCCGGCCTCGAGCAGACCATAGCCGAGCGCACCGCCGACCTGGTGCTGGCCAAGGATGTGGCCGAGGCCGCCACCAACGCCAAGTCCGACTTCCTGGCCACCATGAGCCACGAAATCCGCACGCCCATGAACGGCATCATGGTGATGGCCGAGATGCTGGCCGCCGGCGAAATCCCGCCGCGCCAGCGCCGCTTCGCCGAGGTGATCGCCAAGTCCGGCTCCAGCCTGCTGGCCATCATCAACGACATTCTCGACTTCTCGAAGATCGAGGCCGGCAAGCTGGAGCTTGAACAGGTTCCGGTCGATGTGGCCGATGTGGCGGAGGATGTCTGCAGCCTGTTCTGGGAGCGGGCCAGAGCCAAGTCGCTGGACTTGGCCGCCTATATCGATCCGACCACGCCCAGGCTGATCTCCGCCGACGAGGTGCGCCTGCGCCAGATCGTCGGCAACCTGGTCAACAACGCCATAAAGTTCACCGAGACCGGCGGGGTGCTGATCCAGATCGAGCCCCGCGCCCAGGGCGTGCTGCGCGTCGCCGTCCACGACACCGGCATCGGCATACCTGCGGACAAGCTGGGCTCGGTGTTCGGCGCCTTCAGCCAGGCCGACCAGTCCACCACCCGCAAGTTCGGCGGCACGGGCCTGGGCCTGGCCATCTGCAAGCGGCTGGTCGAGGCCATGGACGGGCGGATCGGTGTCACCAGCGAGGTCGGGCGGGGATCGGTGTTCGCCCTGGAAGTCCCCGTCTCCGTAATCGAGGCCGCCGAGCCCTGGCCGAAGCTGACGGCTGACCATGGCTTGCTGGCGATTTCCGGCGCCTCGAGCCGCCACGCCATGGGCCGCTATCTCGCGCGCACGGGCATGAAGGTGCTGGATCGCACGAAGGCGACCGACAGCGCGGAGCGCGGCCTCATCGTCGGCGACGCCGAGACCCTGGCCACCGGCCGGCGGCAGGCGTTCGAATCCATCTGCCTGGGCGAGTACGGCGATAGCGCCGCCGACAACCTCAAACGCGAAGGCCTGGCCGACGCTGTGCTGGTGCAGCCCTTCCGCCGCCGGGACCTGAAAGCCTTGCTAGCCCAACGTGAGGCGGGCGCCCCGATCCGCGATGTAAAGGCCGAACAGGCGCAGACCTCCGAAGCCCTGCCCCAGTTCGCCGGCGCCCATGTGCTTGTGGCGGACGACAGCGCGGTGAACCGCGAGGTCGCCCTGGAAGCCCTCTCGCGCCTGGGCGTCACTGCCGACATCGCCGTCGATGGCGCCAAGGCCGTCGAACTGGCCAAGGCCGGCGGCTTCGCCCTGATCCTGATGGACGGCAGCATGCCGGAGATGGACGGTTACGACGCCGCCCGCGCCATTCGGGCGCTGGAAGCCGACGCCAATGGCCCGCGCATCCCCATCGTCGCCCTCACCGCCCACGTGGTCGGCAAGGCCGCCGACGCCTGGCGCGAAGCGGACATGGACGCGGTGCTGCACAAGCCCTTCACCCTCGCCTTGCTGGCCAAGGTGCTCGGCCAGTATCTCGAACCCACCAGCCAGGCCGAACCGGCCGCCCTGCCCGCGTCTGCGGCGGCCACGCCCATGATCGCTGACGCCGGCCTGCTCGACCCGCAGGTGGTGGCCGACATGGAGACCATGGCCGAGAACGGCCGGGCCGAGTTCGTCGAGCGGGTGCGGCGGCTCTATCGCGAGAACGCGCCCAACTGCATCGTCGCCCTGAATGAGGCCGCCGCGGCCGGCGACGCCGAAGCCGCCGCCAGCGCCGCCCACGCCCTGAAGTCCATGAGCCTCAACATCGGCGCGCGAGCGGTGGCCGATCTGGCCGCGCGGATCGAGCACGCCGGACGCGAAGACGGACGCATCGACTCAGGCCAGATCGCCGCCATCGCCACCGCGCTCGACGCCACCTTCGGCGCCCTCGAAAAGCGCGCCACGCCCGTGGCCGCGCCTTCGCTCGCGACCGAACCCGGGCAGGACGAGGAAGACCGCGCCCTGCTCAACGACCTGCGCCAAGCCCTCGCCAACCATGAGCTGACCATGGTCTACCAGCCGCAGGTGGATCGCGACGGGATCAAGATCGTCGGGGTCGAGGCTCTGGTGCGCTGGACCCATCCGGTGCGCGGCCCGGTCAGCCCCGCCCTATTCATCCCGCTCGCCGAACGCAACGGCCTGATCGGCGAAATCACCCCCTGGGTCATGGCCCGCGCCATGGCCGAAACCCGCGACCTCGCGCCCCTGGTGATCAGCGTCAACGCCTCGGCGCTGGAGTTCAACGACCCGGCCTTCGTCGATCGGCTGACCGCGATCATCGCCGAACAGGGCTTCGACCCGAAGCGGCTCGAAGTCGAGATCACCGAGACCGCCATCCTCAGCGGCGAGGAGCAGGTGCGCCGGAGCATCGAGCGCTTACGGGCCATGGGCGTCAAGATCGCCCTGGACGACTTCGGCGTCGGCTACTCCAGCCTCAGCCACCTCAGGCTCTTCCCGTTCGACAAGCTGAAGATCGACCGGCTGTTCATCACCAGCTGCAGCCGCGATGCCGAATCGGCGACCGTGGTGCATGGTGTGATCAGCATTGGCCGCGCGCTCGGCATGAAGATCGTCGCCGAGGGCGTCGAGACGGAAACGCAGATGAAGTTTCTCAAGGTCGCGGGGGTTCACGCCATGCAGGGCTATCTAACCGGCAAACCCATGCCCATCACTGACCTGCGGGCTCGGCTCGCTGACCAATTCGAAAGCGACGCCGACCCGCTGAAGCGACTGGCGGGCGGGCGATGAGCGAGCGCGAAGTCCTGTTCGAGCTTCACCAGATCGGCGCGACGGTGAAGGTCACGGCCATCGACGTCGCCACCAACACCGAGGTCTCGACCCTGGGACCGGCGGCGGCCGGCCAACATGGCCTCAAATTGGCCGCGCTGAGAAAGCTGGATTATGTCTTGGCTGAGAAGGCGAAGGCGTCTCGCTGAGCAAGCCCCCGACGAACCCGCCCAAGGATGCTTAAGTGATCCGCCAGTTTTCCGGTCCCGCCGTCATCGCCGTTCTCGCCGTCCTGTCCACCGTCGCGGAGCCCGCCCAGGCCGCGCCGGTCCAGACAGCATCCATCCAGACAGTGATCGGCAACACCATCCTGTCGACCTACCCCGATGGGCGGACGGCCGAGCTCTGGCTGACCGCGGACGGCGCCTATACGGGCAAGGGACGCAAGGGCGAGCCGCTGGGCGGACACTGGACCGTCAAGGGCGACAAGCTCTGCATGCGCCAGTCACGGCCCTTCCCGATCTTCTTCAACTTCTGCTCGGCCATGCCGAACGTGGGCCTGAACGTGGCCTGGCCCTCTCGCGCGCCGACTGGCGAGGCGATCACCATCCGCGTCGTCCCGGGCAGGTTTGGCGGCTAGAGCGGGTTGGCTTTGGAGTGAATCGCTCCGCCATCCCCGCGCGGCAGCCGCTGCGCCTCGCCGGCCTGAAAACCGCCATCGACCCAACCGCGCACCACCACCTCGAATGCGTCTGCCTGGACCGTGATGGTGGAGAAGCTGGGCGGCGCGCCACGCGTCCTGACCGATAGCGTTCCCGCACCCAGGGCGTAACAGGGGCCCGCGCCGCCCGGCAGGGGCATGGCGAAGGGCACATGGACGTGGCCGGTCAGGACCAGTTCGACGTGCTGCGCCGCCAGCCTCCGCGCCGCCGCTGGACCGCCGCGCGTGCGGCCGCCCACGGGCGCGCCGGGCGGATCGATCAGGGGGTGGTGGCAGGTGAGCAGCTTCAGCGGCGCGGCCTCCATCCAGTTCAGCTGGCTCAGCCGCGACCCATCGATCGCGCCCTTCGACCAATCCAGCCGCGCCTGAGCTCCCCGGGCGCTGTTCAGCGCGCGGGCCGAGACGCCGGGCCCGTCGTAAGCGCTCCACCGCGCTGGCCCTATATAGTGCTGGTAGCGGTCGAATGGGGTCAGGGCGCGCAGGAACAGGTTCCAGTAGGGCGTGTCATGGTTGCCTGGCGTGACGAGCAGAGGCGTCGGCAGCCGCCGCAGCCAGTCATGCGCCGCGACGAACTCCTCCGGCAGGCCGTTGAGCGTCAGGTCACCGCTGACCACGGTGAGGTCCGGCGCGAATGACGCCAACTCGGCGACGGCCGACGCCACCGCCGCCTTCTCCTCCCCGCCGAAGTGGATGTCGCTCAGGTGAGCGATGCGCAGGCTCATGGGGCCGCCTCCGGTTGGGTCTGCGCCTCAGGCTGGGCGGGCGGCGGCGCGAGCACGCGAAAGGCGGCCGGCGCGAAGCTGAACGCCGCATTGGTCTCAAGGCGCACGACCTCGCCGTCCAGGATCGCCGGGATGGCGCGGCGCGCCCACACCCGGCCATTGCGGCAGACCTGATCGATCACGCCGGGATCGTGGCGCCAGTCGCTGACCAGGCCGTTGAAGGCCAGCCGGAACACCTCGCTGGCGCTGTGCATCTCCAGGGCGGCGACCTCCAGCACGGTCTCTTCCTGGATCACCTTGGAGATCATCGGGCTGATCAGCAGCAAGGCCTCCGCGGCGTGGGCCGAGCCGCCATCGAGGGCATAGTGGATGTCGCCCGTGAAGGCGCGGCGGAGCGCGAAAGCCCCGCGCCGCCAGGCTTCGATGAGCCGCCCATGCCGCACCGCCTCCCGCGCGCGAGCCCAAAGCGCCGGCGAGCCGAGCACGGCCGAGCAGTAGAAGGCATGTCCGTCTATCCGGCCGCCACAGACATTGCGCACGAGACCGTCGTCGAGGGCGGAGGCCAGCGCCTCCCGCCACGAGACCGCGCCATAGATGGCGTGAGGCAGCAGGTTGAGCGTGCCCCCCGGCAAGGGCGCCAGCAAAGGACCCTTGGGGCCGCAGAGCTGGCCGGCGAGCCGAGCCGTGCCGTCGCCCGCCAGGATCACCAGCAGATCCGGCGCGGTCTCCACCGCCAACCGGACCATGTCCTCGATTTCCGCAGGATCGGGGGCGAGGACGGTGACATCCAGATCCCGCTCCAACAGCAGGGCTCTTATCGCCTCCGCCGCTTCAGGCCCGACGCTGCCCGACGCGCCATTGACCACGGCGGTCACGCGCCGAATCTCGGGCCGCGTCCCCGCGCCATCGGCCGAACGCCCAAATATCAGCTTGGAAAGCATGGCCTCTCAACGCGCCATGGCGACGCTCGTTGCCTCAATGGCGAACCAATCGGCGGAGAAGACGTTTCAAAGCCAGCCTTCACCGGGGAAAGCCCATGCACCGCCGCCTCGCCTGCCTCATTGTTCCAATCGGCCTGATGTCGGCCTTCGCGGTCCATGCCGCCTCGCCCGTCCAGGGCGCGTTCGGCAACACCGTGATCTCCACCTACCCGGACGGACGCCATGGCGAACTCTGGCTGCGGCCGAACGGCGCCTATACCTCGGAGGGCCGGCGCAGCGACATGTCGAGCGGCCATTGGACGGTGAAGGGCGACCAGCTCTGCATGAAGCAATCCAAGCCGATCCCGGTCTTTTTGAGCTTCTGCACCCCGATCCCTAGCGCCGGCATGGGCCAGGAATGGTCCGCCAAGGCGGTCACCGGCGAACCGATCAAGGTCAAGGTGGTCAAGGGCCACGTCGCCCAGCCGTCCAAGAGCTAAGGCTCCCGCCGCTCGCCCCGCACCATGTCGGCCAGTTCTCTCACCTTGCCGAACACAAGGAAGCGGGCACAGAGGAAGTTCATCATCCAGGCGGTGATGGCGCCGAAGCCCAGGGCGACCATCGGGTCGGAAACGATCGCCCAATGCAGCGAAACCAGGGTCACGAAGATCCAGTAGTTCCAGAAGTTGCCGAAGCCATTGGTGAGCATGTAGCTGGCCCACTGGCGAGGCAGGGTCTTCCAGGTCAGGGTGCGGAAAACCAGCAGGCCATTGACCATGAAGGTCACCTGCATGGCGCAGATCAGCGACACCACCCGCACCCAGGCTGGGGCGCCGAACGAAAGACCCAGCCGCAGGATCGCCGCGTCCACCGCGAAGCCCAAGAGGCTGACGCAGCAGTATTTCAGCGCCTGGGTCCGCTCCTGGCTCAGACGGTTCACGGGCAGCTCTGCTTTCACGGCCAAGGTCATAGGCGTCGAACGCGCGGCGACCGCTTATGTTGCCTGCCCGATGGGGCCTGACGTCAGCCGCCGGGGTGATAGACCCGCTCGGTGTGACCCTTGAGTTGGTCCGGATAGAAGTAGACCTCCCGCAGATCGCCGGTGGTGTAGCGCATCGCCTGGTCGTCGAAATGCTTCGAGGCCGGATCGCCGCTTTCGCCGCCGGCGGTCACGGCGCGGGCGCGGATCCTCGGCCCGAACTCGATGGCGGCGACGAAGCTGTTGCCGTTGTCGCCATAGCGCCGCTTCAGCTCCGGCGTCTTGCGTCCATCGACGGAGGCCAGGGAGCCCCACTGCGATGAGGTGAAGGCGATCGGCAGGCTGGGCGCGGTGTCGGAATATTGCTGCACCAGATCGTCGGTTCGGCGCTGGAAGCGATTGATCTCACCCCAGGGCGTCCGCCAGGTCCCGAAGTCGGCCTTGAGCTTATCGGAGGCCGTCTTCAGGGCTGCCAGCTTCTGAGCATCGTCGGTGGATGCCAGGATGTCGGCGTAGTTCTTGGTGCGCGCACCCAGCTTCTTGCCGGCCGACTTCCACAGCGCCTCACCCCAGTAGACAGCGAGCGAGGTGGGGACGGAGTCGGCGCCCCACTTCTCGTCCCATCCCCGCAAGGCCGTGATCTGGTCGGCGAGTTCGGCCTTGAGCGGATCGCTGGCGGGCGTCTCGTCATAGGCCTTCAGCAGCGTCGGGATCAGGATCTTGAACCCGGGCAGGTTGGGGTCAAAGGCCGTGGTCACCAGGCCGTCCAGGGTGAAGTCGTGGCGGTCGGTGAGCAGGGCGATGGCGTGGATGCCGCGCATGTTCTCCCCTTCCTCGTCCATGTAGCGGGGATAGTCGCCGACCTTGGGGCTGTCCGGCCCGGATGCAGTGTAGGGACCATTATTGGTGTTTTGGATCCAGCCGATAGCCGGGTTCAGCAGATGCGGCGCTTCGTTTAGCGCGTGAACGCCCTTCCAGTCGGTCGCGGGGTCGGACCCGTCCACGGGCTTCTCATAGTCGAACCGGTCGTCGCGGCGCGGAATGAACTGCGGGTGCAGATAGGCGATGTCGCCGTCGGTGTCGGCGAAGACGGTGTTGTTGGAGGTGTTGGCCTTCAACTCCATCACCTTCATGTAGCTCTTGAAATCCCGCGCCTTGATCAGGCCGAAGCCCTGTTCCAGGGCCGCCACGGGATTGAACATCATGGCCTCGGCCACCCACTTGTCGCCCGACTTGGCGACGATGGGGCCCCGGTGGGTCTTGAAGATGGTGAAGCTTCGATTCGCCAGGCTCCCGCCTGCCGTACGATAGCTGATGGTCACCTTCGAAGACCGCATCGGCCGCAACTCGGCGCCGTAGCGGTAGAAGACGCGGTCGCCCTTGTGGACGACGGTCTCCAGAAACTGGTCAACCGCGTTGGAGGTGGTCGAGGTGTGCATCCAGCCCAGGTGCGCGTTGAAGCCCTGGTAGAGGAAGAATTGCCCCCAGGTCGCCGCGCCATAGGCGTTGAGGCCCGCGTCGCTGGTCATCTGCAGCTCGGAGCGGAAGTAGTAGGAGGTGTGGGGATTGATCAGCAGCAGAGCGTGGTGGTTCACGGTGTTCTTGGATGCGATGGCGATGCCGTTGGATCCCGTGGGCGTCGCCAGCCGCACCGCCTGGGCAACCTCCAGCGACGCGACCCGCTTGACGCCATAGAAGTCGGCCAGGTCAGAGAGCTGAATCCGCTCGATGTCGCCACCGATGCTGCCTTCGGAGAAGCCCAGCGCCATCCAGGGTTCGAAGTGGGTCAGCGCCTCCGGCTTCACCTTGGGGTGGGTGGCCAGGAAATAGTTCAGTCCATCGGCCCAGGCGTCCATCAGGGCGCGCAGAGACGCCGGCGACTTGGCATAGCGGGCCTTCAGGTCGGCGGGATCGATGTAGAGCCGGGCGCGCAGGTCCTGGGCGATGTATTTCTCGCCCTCGGCCTCACTCATCCGGCCCAGGTTGGTCAGGTAGTTGATCTCGATCCTGTGAAAGTCGTCCTCGGCCTGGGCGTAGACCATGCCGAACACCGCGTCGGCGTCGCTGCGGCCATGGACGTGGGCTATGCCCCAATCGTCGCGAGTGATGGCCACGCGCGAGGCCTCAGCCTTCCAATGCGCCATCCCTGAGCCGGCCGCCGCCGCCGGCGTGGTCGCCAGAAGGCCGGCCATAGCCAGCCAAAGTCCCATCGCCCGCACGTCTCACCTCCCCGATGACCTTGGCCGCAAGGGATCAGCAGTCGCGGCCCCGGGTCAAGCTTGCGCAGACTAGGCCGCGCGAATATCGCTCGGCGAACAGATGAAGCTTGAGCCCGAGGACGCGCCATGTGCGACACCCTGGTCGCCCTCGGCGGCGCGACGGCCAGTGGCGGGGTGCTGTTCGCAAAGAACAGCGACCGCGAGCGCAACGAGGCGCAATTCCTGGAGATATCGCCGCGCCGCTCGAGCGAGCCCGGCGCCATGCTCAAGGCCACCTACATCGCCATTCCCGAAGCGCGTAAGACCCACGCCTGCCTGTTGTCGCGGCCCTTCTGGATGTGGGGCGCGGAGATGGGCGCCAACGAGCATGGCCTCATCATCGGCAACGAGGCGGTGCATGCGACCTTACCCGCCAACCGACGCAGGGCGTTGATCGGCATGGACCTGGTGCGGCTGGGCCTGGAGCGCGCCGCCAGCGCCGCCGAGGCGGTCGAGGTGATCACGGGCCTGCTCGAGACCCACGGCCAGGGCGGCGACTGCGGCCACCTGCACCGGTTCTACTACAACAACAGTTTCATCATCTCCGATGCGCGCGAAGCCTATGTGCTCGAGACCGTGGGCCGCTGGTGGGTGGTCAAGCAGGTCGCCGGGGCGCGGTCGCTATCCAACGCGCTCAGCATCGGCGGAGACTACGACCGGGCCAGTCCAGCGCTGCAAACGCATGCAGGCCAGGAAGGCTGGCTGGGCGCCGACGGCCGGTTCGACTTCGCCGGCCGGCTGATCGACCTGGACCGCGACGCGGTCTCGCGAGGCCGCGATCGCTGCGCGCGCGGGCAGACCCTGCTGGATCGCAAGGCCGGCAAGCTGACCGCCGCCGACATGATGGCCATCCTGCGCGATCACGGCGCACCAGCCGAGCGCGACGCGGCCTGGTCGCCGGATCAGACGGAGGGCCGAACGATCTGCATGCATGCCGGCGAAGGCCTTCGCCGCAGCCAGAGCGTAGGATCCATGGTCAGCGAGCGCATCGGCGCCAGGACGGTCCATTGGATGACCGCTAGCTCCGCGCCCTGCCTCAGCATCTTCAAGCCCCTGCTGTTCGAGACCGGTCTGCCGGATCAGGGCGCGCGCCCCGCCGACCGGGCCGACGCATCCAGCCGCTGGTGGCGGCACGAAGCCCTGCATCGCACAGCGCTCGACAACTATCCGACCGCCCATGCCGCCTTCGCCGACATCCGCGACCGGCTGGAGGCCGACTTCCGCGCGCGGATCGCGGCGGCCATCAATGGACCCGTGGGGCGACTCCGGGCCGTCGTCCAGACCTGCTGGGACGACGCCGACGCCGCCGAGGCCGATTTCAGGCAGCGCCTGCGCCTCGCCCAGCCACCGCGCGGCGCCTTTGCCCAAAGCTGGCGACGATTGAACAAGGCTGCTGGCCTCGCCTGAGGTTTGGCGGCTAAGGTAATCCGTGATCACAGTTTAGGAGGCGGGGCGCTCAAAGGCCTCGAACAGCATGGACGCTCGCGACGCACTCTGGATGCCCTTCACGGCCAATCGGGCCTTCAAGAAGGACCCGAAGGTGGTTTCTCAGGCCAAGGGGATGATCCTGCAGGACGAGAGCGGCCACGAGTTGATCGACGCCTCCGCCGGCCTCTGGTGCGTCAACGCCGGCCACGGCCGCAAGCAGATCGCCGAGGCGGTGGCCAAACAGATCGAGACGCTGGACTACAGCAGCGGCTTCCAGCTCGGGACGCCCGGCGCCTTCGCCGTCGCCGAGAAGATCAAGGACCTGCTGCCCGAAGGCTTCAGCTCGGTCTTCTTCACCAACTCCGGATCGGAAGCGGCCGACACGGCGCTGAAGATCGCCCTCGCCTATCACATGGCCAAGGGCGACGCCCGCCGCACCCTGCTGGTGGGCCGCTCCAAGGGCTATCACGGGGTCAACTTCGGCGGCCTGTCCGTCGGCGGCCTGCCAAAGAACAAGAAGCAGTTCGGCCCGTTGCTGGGTAACGTCGCCCACATCCGCGACACCCACGATCTGGCCCGCAACGCCTTCACCGTCGGCCAGCCGGAATATGGCGCCGAGTTCGCCGACGACTTGAATCGCGTGATCGCCGTCCACGGCGGCGACGCCATCGCAGCCGTCATCGTCGAGCCCATGAGCGGCTCAGGCGGCGTCATCATCCCGCCCAAGGGCTACCTCGAGCGCCTCGCCGCCATCTGCAAGACCCACGGCATCCTCTTGATCTTCGACGAGGTCATCACCGGCTTTGGCCGCATGGGCGCCGCCTTCGGCTCGCACCACTATGGCGTGACCCCGGACATCGTCACCATGGCCAAGGGCCTGACCAACGGCACGATTCCCATGGGCGCGGTGGCCTGCCGTGACGGCATCCGCGAAACCATCATCGATGCGTCCGACCCCGGCATCGAGTTCTTCCACGGCTACACCTATTCCGGACATCCGGTCGCCAGCGCCGCCGCCCTCGCCACCCTCGCCATCTATGAGGAAGAAGGCCTGTTCGCCCACTCGGCCAAGATGGCGCCGATCCTGGGCGCCGCCGTCCATTCGCTGAAGCAGTCGCCGGCGGTGATCGATATCCGCAACGACGGGCTGGTGGCGGGCATCGAGTTCGAGCCGGACGCCCACGGCGCCGGCCACCGTGGCCAGGCCATCTTCAACGAGTGCTGGAAGCGCGGCGTCTACGTCCGCTACTCCGGCGACATCATCGCCATCTCCCCGCCGCTGATCGTCGAGGAAGGCCATATCGACAAGATCGTCACTGTGCTTGGCGAGGCGATCCAGGCGGTGGCCTAGAGCGGGTTGGGATCAGGTGTGACCGATCACGCCGGTTGAAGGTGCGGGTGGTCAGCGCCGCTTCGCCCGGTGGGAGACTGTGCGAATATCGTCCTCAAACCAACCGGCTTTGCACCTTCGCCGCGCCGATGAAGCTGGCGTAGAGGGGGTGCGGGGCGAAGGGGCGGCTCTTGAGCTCCGGGTGATATTGGACGCCGACGAACCAGGGGTGGTCGTCCCGCTCCATGGTTTCCGGCAGGACGCCATCGGGGGACATGCCGCGGAATTTCAGGCCGGTGGCCTCAATCCGCTCGCGATAGCCGATATTGACCTCGTAGCGGTGGCGGTGACGCTCGTTGATGGTGTTGGAGCCATAGATTTCGGCGATCTTCGAGCCGGGCTCCAGGATGGCGTCGTAGGCGCCAAGGCGCATGGTGCCGCCCAGATCGCCGCCCTCGGTCCGCTGCACCCGCTCATTGCCCTGCACCCATTCGGTCATGATGCCGACGATGGGATCGGCGCAGGGGCCGAATTCCGTTGAGGACGCGCCGGGCATGCCAGCGAGGTTCCGGGCCGCCTCGACCACCGCCATCTGCATGCCGAAACAGACGCCGAGGTAGGGGATGTTGTGCTCCCGGGCGAACTGAACGGCGCGGATCATGCCATCGGCGCCGCGCTCCCCAAAAGCGCCTGGAACAAGGATGCCATCGAAGTTTTCCAGCCGCTCGGCCGCCGTCTGCGGGTCGGCTTCCAGCTGCTCGCTCTCGACCCAGTCGATATTGACCGCGACGTTATGGGCGATACCGCCGTGAACCAGGGCCTCGATGTAGGATTTGTAGGCGTCTTTGAGCACCGTGTACTTGCCGACCACGGCGATGTTCACTTCGCCGTCGGGCTGCGTCACCCGCTCGACGATGCCCTGCCACAGGCTGAGGTCCGGCGGCGGCGCATCGGTGATCCCGAACACCGCCAGCACCTCGGCGTCGAGGCCTTCGCGATGGTATTCCAGCGGCACGGCGTAGATCGACTTGGCGTCCATGGCCTGGATCACGGCGCTCTCGCGCACATTGCAGAACAGGCCGATCTTGCGCTTCTCGCCCGCCGGGATCGGCTGCTCGCAGCGGCACAGCAGGATGTCCGGCTGGATGCCGATCGAGCGCAACTCCTTGACCGAGTGCTGGGTCGGCTTGGTCTTCATCTCGCCGGCGGTCTTGATGAAGGGCAGCAGCGTCAGGTGCACGAAGCAGGAATGGCCGCGTGGCAGTTCCTGGCCGATCTGGCGGATGGCTTCGAAGAAGGGCAGCCCCTCGATGTCGCCCACCGTGCCGCCGATCTCCACCAGCACGAAATCGACCGGCTCGCCGTCTTCGGCCAGGGCCTCGGACATGGCGAAACGTTTGATCTCGTCGGTGACGTGCGGGATGACCTGCACGGTGGCGCCGAGATAGTCCCCGCGGCGCTCTTTCTCGATAATGGTCTGATAGATGCGGCCGGTGGTGATGTTGTCACCCTTGGTGGCCGACACGCCGGTGAAGCGCTCGTAGTGGCCGAGGTCGAGGTCGGTCTCCGCCCCGTCGTCGGTGACGTAGACCTCGCCGTGCTGATAGGGACTCATCGTCCCCGGATCGACGTTGAGATAGGGATCGAGCTTCCGCAGGCGGACTCTGTATCCACGCGCCTGCAAAAGCGCACCGAGAGCGGCGGACGCGAGACCCTTGCCTAACGAGGAGACCACGCCGCCGGTGATGAAAATATACCGGGCCATGGGAGTCCAGATTACACGTGATTCGCGCTTGCGTGCGCGTTTTCACGCGCTCGCAGGCAGGTTCGGGTGGAGAAAAGCGGCTAGTGTTTGGGTGTCGAGGCGGGGCCTTGGCCGAACAGGTCCTGCGGATTGGTCTGCGCCGGCTGGGCCGGGACCTGCGACGGCAGGATGCTGGGCGGCGGCTGTTGGCCAGGAGCCGGCGCCGTCTGGGCTGGAGCGTTCTGGGCCGGCAGCGAAGCCGGGTTGATCCGCCCGACGTCGTTGGGATTGACGAGCGACGCCTTGCGCTGATGGCCGCCGACCAGGGTCATGACCAGGCAGAGCACAAAGAACAGTCCCGCCAGGATCATGGTCATGCGCGACAGAAGGTCGCCCGTGCCGCGCGCCGACATGAAGTTGCCCGGTCCGCCGCCGCTCATGCCCAGCGCGCCGCCTTCGGAACGCTGCATCAGGATCGTGACAACCATGAGGCCGGCGACCACGATAATCGCGACAAGGAGAATGTTGTTCAGCATACCGGGCGTTCACTCATAGGACGTCGGACCTTGCGGCCCGATTGCGGACGTGGCGGGCGTCTATCACCAAGCCCGCTCAGACGCTAGAGAGGTAAGGCCGCAGCGGGCCAGGCGCCAGAGGCGGCGAGCCCACACCCGGACACAATGATGATCCTGCAGACGCCCCGACTGACCCTGCGCCCCATGGTGATCGATGACGCCGAACGGCTGCACGGGATCATGAGCGACGCAGAGGTGATGGCCTTTTGGGACGTGTCCGAAATCGAGGACATCGATCTCACCACCGCCATCCTGAAAAGCCAGCTGGCGAGCATGAAGGCCAAGAAGTCGGTCTATTGGGCGATGGAGCGTTCGGCGGACACGACCTTCGTCGGCTGCTGCGACTTGTCGGAGATCGACCGCTGGCACCACAGGGCCGAGGTGGGCTTCATCGTCGCCAAGACCTACTGGGGCGACGGCTATGCGCAGGAAGCCATGTCGGCGGTGCTGGACCATGCGGCCCAGGCGATGAAGCTGCGGCGGCTGTCGGCGCGCACCCACTTGGGCAATATCCGCTCGGTTCGTCTGCTTGAGAAGCTCGGTTTCCGGCACGAAGGGCTGCTGCGCGGCTACGTGGACCGCGACGGCGAGCGGCGAGATTGCCTGCTGTTCGGCCTGCTGCTTTAGAGGCGGCCTCAGGCCGCGCGGATGATCCCCAGGAAGTCCGCCGCCTTCAGCGAGGCGCCGCCAACCAGGGCGCCGCCGACCAGGGGCACGCCCAGGATCTCCGCCGCGTTCGAAGGCTTGACCGAGCCGCCGTAGAGGATCGGAACCTTGGCGGCATCGGCGCCCATGACCTCTTGCAAGGCTTGAGCGACCGCGGCGTGAATCTCCTCGATCTCGGCCAGGGTCGGGGTCAGGCCGGTGCCGATGGCCCAGACCGGCTCATAGGCGACGGCGAACGGCCGGCCCGCCATTCGCGCCGATATGGAGCCGGCGACCTGGCGCGAGACGATCTCCACCGCATGGCCGGCCTTGCGCTGCTCGAGGCTCTCGCCAACGCAGACGATCGGCTCCAGCCCGGCGTCCATGGCCGCCAGCGCTCTCGCCTGGACCGCCTCGTCGTTCTCGCCGTAACCCGCCCGGCGCTCGGAGTGACCCAGGATGACGAGGCTGGCGCCGGCGTCGATGAGCATGGCCGCGCTGATGTCGCCGGTGAAGGCGCCGGCCGGCTCGGCGCTGCAGTTCTGGCCGCCGACCTCCACCGCCGATCCCTTCAGCACGCCGGCCATGCGCTCGATCAGCGTGGCCGGCGGGCATAGGGCCACGCGGGCGCTCGCGGGCTGCTTCGCCAGTTCGGCGGCAAGAGCCTTCGCCTCCGCCAGATCGGCGCTCAGGCCGTTCATTTTCCAGTTTCCGGCGATGAAGGGCCCAGCCCCCGATTTAGCCATCACGATCCCCCAAACGCCGTTCCGCGACGGCCTTTCGCCGTGGCGCCCGAGTCCGCTTCCCAAGTCAAGAGCGCGGCATTCGCGCCCGCAACCCTTGCCCCGGCTCCGCTCGCTCCACTATACCGCCCGTTTCCAGCCGTTGCACAAGCGGCCGACAGGACGATCGCCCATGCTCTCCATGTTCCGCACCCTGGCTAACACCTGGGTCGCCCGCATCCTCCTGGGCCTGCTGGCGATCGCCTTCGTGGGTTGGGGCATCAGCGGCCGAGGGATGGTTGGCCACCTCAGCAATTCGGTGGTCGACGCCGGCTCGCACACGGTCAGTCCGGACAGCTTCAAGCTCATCTTCCGCAATGCGTTGGACAAGGCGGGCAAGCAGGCCGGCCAAACCTTCACCGCGCAGGACGCCGTCGATCACGGGTTCGACCTGATGGTGCTGCAGGGCCTGTCCGCGGATGAGGCGTTCGATGAACTGACCACCCGGATGGGCGTGCGTCCGGCGCCGAGCCTGGTCATCGACCAGCTGCGCAAACAGCCGGACTTCTTCAACCCGATCACCGGCAAGTTCGACGCCAACTCCTACCAGCAGATGGTTGGCCAGATGGGGCTGACCACCAACCAGTTCGAATCCCAGCTGCGCGACGAAATCGGCCGCGACCAGCTGGCCACCGGCCTGGCCGCCGGTCTGAAGGCGCCGCGCACCCTGGGCGCGGTGATCGCCGACTTCGAACTGGAAGCCCGCTCCCTCACCTATTTCGTGATCGAACCGAAGGACATTCAGCAACCCGCTCCGCCGACGGATGCGCAGCTGATGGACTTCATGAAGCAGAATTCGGCGGCGCTGATGCGGCCGGAGATGCGCACCCTGACGGTGGTGCGGTTCAGCCCGCAGGCCCTGGCGGTGAACATGCCGGTGGATCAGACCGCGTTACAGAAGGCCTATGACTTCAAGAAAGACACGGTCTCGACCCCGGAAAAGCGCAGCCTGACCGAGGTTCCGGTGCGCGATGCGGCCACCGCGGCCCTGGTCGCCAAGCGGATCAACGCCGGCGAGTCGCCCGAGGCGGTGGCCAAGTCGATCAATGTCCAACCCATCCCCTACGCCGACGCCCTCAAGTCCGCGATCGCGGACCCCAAGGTCGGGGAAGCCGCCTTTGCGATGAAGGCGGGCCAGCCCGCCGCGTCGGTGCAGAGCGACCTTTCCGGCTATGCGGTGATCAAGCTGACCTCGATCTCCCCGGGGATGACGCCGACGCTGGAGCAGATGCGGGCTCAGCTCGAGCCTCAGGTGAAGCTGGATGCGGCCAAGGCCAAGGCCTATGCGCAAATGAAGGCCTTCGACGACGCCCAGTCGGCCGGCGCGACCTTCGATGCGGCGGCCGAGAAGGCGGGCGTTGCGACCTCCTCCATCGGGCCGGTTTCGGCGCAGGGCCAGGATCCCGCCAAAAGGCCGGTCGCCGGCCTGTCCGCGAAGCTGGTCAAGGACGCCTTCTCGTTGCCGCAGGGCCAGGTGAGCGACGTCGAGGACGAGGGCGGCGGGGAGTATTTCGAGGTGCGGGTCGATAAGGTCGCGCCGCCTTCCCTGCCCGATCTGGCCGACGTGCGCGGCCAGCTGAGCCAGGACTTCATCATCCAGGAGGTGCTGAAGCGCCTGCAGGCCAAGGCCGATGAGCTGACCGCCGCGATCAAGAAGGGCGAGAGCCTGGACGCCGCCGCCGGCTCGGTGAAGGTGCAGGTCGCCCATGCGGTGGACATCACCCGCCAGAGCATGGCGCAGAACCGCGCCCTGGGCGGCGAGTTGCTGCAGAAGATCTTCGACGCCAAGCAGGGCGAGGTCTTCAATGGCCAGACCGCGAACGTGGCCATCATGGTCGCGCACGTGGACTCGGTGTCCCCAGCCGCGCCAGGCGTCGCCGCCAGCATGGTGCTCAGCCAGCGCACCCAGCTCGGCGAGCAGCTATTCCAGGACATGGGCGATCTGGCCCGCCAGGCGGCGAAGACCCGGATCAAGCCGAGCTACGACCAGGCCCTGGCGCGCCAGGCGATCGGCGTCAGCACCGACCAGACGCCCAAGAGCGCCGCGCCGGCGCATGGGGCCAAGGCGCCTTGACGCTTGCCGCCGATCAGGGGGCGCCCGACTTCGAGGCCTTCAGGCAGGCCTACGAGGCTGGCCGGCCGCAGGTGGTGGTCGATCGGCTGATCGACGATCTGGAGACGCCCGTCTCGGCCTATCTGAAGATCGGCGACGGTCGGCCCTACGCCTTCCTGTTCGAGTCGGTCGAGGGCGGCGCCTGGCGCGGGCGCTATTCGATCATCACCCTGCAGCCGGATCTGGTCTGGCGCTGCCGGGGCGAGACGGCGGAGATCGCCGAGGGCGAGGATATCGCCGCCGGACGGTTCACGACCCAAGCCGGCGGCGCGCTGGATTCCCTGCGCGACCTGATCGCCCGCTCGCGGATGGAGCTGCCCAAGGGCCTGCCGCCAATGACCGCCGGTGTGTTCGGCGCCATCGGCTACGACATGGTGCGGCTGGTCGAGCGCCTGCCGGGGGTCAATCCCGACCCGCTCGGCCTGCCCGACGGCATCATGACCCGGCCCTCCATCGTCGCCATCTTCGACGCCATCGGCCAGGAGATCATCCTGACCACGGCGGTGCGGCCATCCTCGCTGACCGCCGAACAGGCCTATGCGGCGGCCGTCGCGCGGCTTCAGGCGGTAAAGACCGACCTGCACAAGCCGTTGCGCGGCGAGCCAGTGAAGACGCAGGCTGAACCGGCCGCGTTCGTCTCTCCCGTCAGCCGGCAGGCCTATGGCGAGATCGTCGAGGCCGCCAAGAAGTACATCGAGGCCGGGGACGTCTTCCAGGTCGTGCCCAGCCACCGCTTCAGCGCCGACTTCACCAAGGCGCCCCTGGCGCTCTACCGCTCACTGCGGCGGACCAACCCATCGCCGTTCATGTACTTCCTGAACTTCGGCGACTTCCAGCTGGTGGGCTCCAGCCCGGAAATCCTGGTGCGGCTGCGCGACGGTAAGATCACCATCCGCCCCATCGCCGGCACCCGCCCGCGCGGCAAGACGCCCGAGGAGGACGCGGCGCTGGAAGCCGAGCTGCGGTCCGACCCCAAGGAACACGCCGAGCACCTGATGCTGCTGGACCTGGGCCGCAACGATGTCGGCCGCGTGGCCATGCTGGGCTCGGCTGGTCACAATGCGCCGCCGGAAGAACGCCGCCGCGCCCACGTGCGGGTCACCGACAGCTTCTTCGTCGAGCGCTACAGCCACGTCATGCACCTGGTCTCCAACGTGGAGGGCGACGCGCCCGACGGCCTGGATCCGGTGGATGTGCTGATGGCCGCCCTGCCCGCCGGCACCCTGTCCGGCGCGCCCAAGGTGCGGGCGATGGAGATCATCGACGAGTTGGAGACCGTGAAGCGCGGCATGACCTATGCCGGCGCGGTGGGCTATTTCGGCGCCGACGGCTCGGTGGATACCTGCATCGTGTTGCGCACGGCACTGGTGAAGGACGGCGTCATGTACGTCCAGGCCGGCGGCGGGGTAGTGGCGGACTCCGACCCCGACGCCGAATACGAAGAGACCCTGCACAAGTCCGGGGCCCTGCGCCGCGCGGCCGAAGAAGCCTGGCGGTTTGGCTGAGATGGCTGTGCTGCACCTGGTGTGCGGCAAGATCGCCGCCGGCAAATCCACCCTCTGCGCCCGCCTGGCCAGCGCGCCGGGTACGGTGCTGATCAGCGAAGACCGCTGGATGGCCAACCTCTATCCTGGTGAGCTCAACGACCTCGCCGACTACGTCCGGCTGTCGGCGCGCCTGCGGGCGGCGATGGCGAGCCATGTGGTGCATCTGCTGCAAACCGGCGTATCCGTCGTGCTCGACTTCCCCGCCAACACCCCCCGCCAACGGGCCTGGATGCGCGAGTTGATCGACCAGTCCGGCTCAGGCCATGTGCTGCATCTGCTCGATGTGCCGGACGAGGTTTGCCGCGCGCGCCTGAAGGCCCGCAACGCCAGCGGCGAGCATCCCTTCGAGACCAGCGACGAACAGTTTGATTTGTTTACGGCCCACTTCAGCGAGCCGGGGGCGGACGAGGGGTTCAATGTGGTGGGCGAGAGCTGACCCCACGAAATGATCTGCCTCGCGGAAGTTACAGGTTCAAATCCCGTCCCCGCAACCAAACCTAAATCATCCGCTCATCCCGGCGAATGCCGGGACCCAGATCGTAAAGCGCTGGCTCGTCCGATCACCCTAAACTCTAGTTTTTCGAAACCGCAGCGCCAGATGATCTGGGTCCCGGCATTCGCCGGGATGAGCGGGTTAAATGATGGCTCAACTCATCAATTTAGAAGCGACCTGTTGGACCTGCTCGGCGATGGGCAACTCGATGGGGATGACTATCGCATCCTCACTTGGCCCCGGCCGCTCCAGCGTCTCGAACTGGCTATCCAGCAAGCCCGGCGGCATGAAGTGGCCCGCGCGATGCGCCAACCGCTCGGCGATCAACGCCTTCGAACCGTCGAGAAACACCAGCCGCACCTGCGCTCGCCCCTGAACCAGCACCCGACGATAGACGGCCTTGAGCGCCGAGCAAGCGACCACGCCGCCCTCGCCTGCGGCCAGCTGCGCGTCAATCCAGCCAGCCACCGCCGCCAGCCACGGCGCGCGGTCTTCGTCGGTGAGTGGCTGGCCGGCGGTCATCTTGGCGATGTTGGCGGCGGGATGGAGATCGTCGCCGTCCATGAAGGGGCAGCCTAGCGCCTCGGCCAGGGCCTTGCCCACGGTGGACTTGCCGGATCCGGAGACACCCATGACGACCACGACAGGACGTGCAGGCTCGCTCACGCGCCGAGCGGAAGCCAGGCGCGGCCGTCGCGGGCCAGCAGGGCCTCGGCGGCCTTGGGGCCATCCTGGCCCGCCTTGTAGTGGTGTAGGTCCCCGCCATGCTCCCAGGCCTTCAGGAAGGGCATGACGGCGCGCCAGGCGAACTCGATGTCCTCGCCGCGCTTGAACAGGGTCTGGTCGCCGGTGAAGGCGTCGTAGAGCAAGGTCTCATACCCCGTGGCCGGTTCGGACTTGAACCAGTCGGCGTAGCGGAAGTCCATCCGCACGTCCTGTAGCAACACCTCTGGCCCCGGCTTCTTGGCGTCGAACAGCAGCGATATGCCCTGGTTCGGCTGCACCCGCAGGACCAGCACGTTGGGCTTGGAGGCGCCTTCCGGCAGGGCCTGGAACAGAGTGCGGGGCGCGGCCTTGAACTGGATGGCGATCTCGGTGACGTGGGCCGACATGGCCTTGCCGGTGCGCAGGTAGAAGGGCACGTCAGACCAGCGCCAGTTGTCGACGAACAGCTTCAGCGCCACGAAGGTCTCGGTGCGGCTGGTCTTGGCGACGTTGGGCGAAGCGCGATAGGCGACCACCTTCTTGTCATCCACGGTCCCGGCGTCGTACTGGCCGCGCACGCAATCGACCAAGGCCTCGGCCGGTGTCAGCACCCGCAGCGCCTCCATGACCCTGCCCTTCTCGGCGCGGACCGCATCGGCCTCGAAGCTGTTGGGCGGCTCCATGGCCACCATGCTCAGCACTTCGAACAGGTGGTTGGGGATCATGTCCCTGAGCGCGCCGGCGGTGTCGTAGTAGCCGCCGCGATCCTCCACCCCCACGGTCTCGGCGGCGGTGATCTGGACGTTGTCGATGTGCTGGCGGTTCCACAGCGGCTCGAACACGCCGTTGCCGAACCGGGTGACCATGATGTTGCGGATGGTCTCCTTGCCGAGGAAGTGGTCGATCCGGTAGAGTTGGCTCTCGTCCGCGCACTTCAGGATCCGCTTATTTAAGGCGCGGGCGGTGGCGAGATCGTCGCCGAATGGCTTTTCGATCACCACACGCCGAAACACCCCGGCCGGCTCCTGAAGCAACCCGGCCTTGCCGAGCTGCTCGACGATCTCGCCGAAGAACCGCGGCGCGGTGGCGAGGTAGAATAGCACCTTGCCTTTCAGCACCTTGGCCAGGCCCTCGAAGGTCGCCGCGTCCTCGAAATCGCCGATCCGATAATCGATCCGCTCCGCCAGCCAGGACCAGGTCTTGGCGTCGATCCTGGCCTTGCCGAACTCGCTGTTCTTGTCCTTGGCCAGGCCCTGCAGGAAGTCGCCCAGCAGCTTGCGCAGGCCCTTGGCGTCGCAGTCGCCGTGGTCTACCCCGAGAATGCGGAAGCCATCCGCCAACAGGCCATCATGGGCCAGGTTGTAGAGCGCCGGGGTCAGCAGGCGTTTGTTCAGGTCCCCCCGCGCGCCGAATATGACCATCGTGCAGGCCGGCGCCTTGGCTGGACCGGGAGGAGCCGCGCTCGCCGTGTCGCTCTTTCGCCGCGCAGCCATGGCATTCCCTCGTGCGCAACGGCGCGGGAGACGAACGAGCGGGGCTGGACGCGGTTCCTGACGCGGGCCAGCGAAACCTCGCCGCCGCTGAAGCGTTGCTATGGCTCACGGCGCGTCGGCGCCGCTTCGCCGCCTAGTGAAAGCGTCCCATGGCCCTGGAAATCAGCGTTGGTCCCCCGAGGCTGGCGATCAACAACGGCTATGGGGTGCTGATCACCGACCAGGACGGCGGCATTCCCTGGCCCACGGACAAAGGCTTTTATCACTCAGATACGCGAGTGATTTCCGCCTGGTACATCTATGCCGACGGCGAGACCTGGGAACTGCTCAACAGCGGCAATATCGCCCACCACGCCGCCCGCATCTTCCTGACCAACAACAGGCTCAACACCGAGACCGGCGTGGTGCCGAAAGGCTCGCTGGGGCTCTCGGTCAGCCGGTCCATCGGCGGCGGACTGCATGAGGACCTGGACCTGGTGAACCACGGCATGACGCAGGCCCGGTTCAACCTCGAGATCGTGGTCCGCAGCGATTTCGCCGACCTGTTCGAGGTCAAGTCCGGCGAGATCATCCGGCGCGGCCGCATCACCACCACCTGGTCGCAGGCCCGCTCGCAGCTGAAGACGTCTTACGTCAACAAGAGCTTCGAGCGGATCGTCACGGCCACGGTGCACAACGCCGGCTCCGAGCCGGTCTATTCCAACGGCCGCATCAGCTTCGCCATCGACCTGAAGCCCGGCGAGACCTGGCACGCCTGCATCCTCTATGCGATCGGCGACGGCAAGACGACGGACCATGCGCCGGAGTCCTGCATCGAGCAGATTCACGAATCCAGACGCGGCGCCCGCGCCGCCGGCTGGCGGGAAACGGTGCTGAAGATCGAGACCAGCAACGACGAATTCTACCGCTATTACCGCCAGTCCGTGGACGACATGTCGGGGCTGCGCCTTCCCATCGAGGGCACCGACCACCTGCAGTTCGTGCCGGCCGGCGGCGTGCCCTGGTTCGTCGCCCTGTTCGGCCGCGACAGCCTGATCGTCTCGCTGCAGAACGCCATGGTCTATCCGGAGTTCGCGGTCGGCGCGCTTGAGGTGCTGGCCCGCCACCAGGCGACCAAGCGGGACGACTACCGTGACGCCGAGCCCGGCAAGATCATGCACGAGCTGCGCCGTGGCGAGCTGGCCCACTTCAAACTGATCCCGCACACGCCCTATTACGGCACCGCGGACGCAACCATCCTCTACCTGATGGTGCTGCATAACGCCTGGCGCTGCACCGGCGATGTGGCCCTGCTGCACCGCTTCCTGCCAGCGGCGGAGAAGTGCCTGGCCTGGATCGACAACTACGGTGATCGCGACGGCGACGGCTTTCAGGAATACGAGACCCGCTCAAAACAGGGCTACGAGAACCAGGGCTGGAAGGATTCCGGCGAGGCCCTGGTCAACACCGATGGCTCGCTGGTCAAAGGCCCCAAGGCGCTGGTGGAGCTGCAGGGCTATGTCTACGACGCCTGGCTACGCATGGCCCAGGTGTTCGAGGCAGTGGGCAAGCCGGCCCGGGCCGCCGCGCTACGCCGCAAGGCCAAGCAGCTGTTCGAGCGGTTCAATGACGCCTTCTGGGATGAGAAGGCCGGCTTCTACGCCTTCTGCCTGGATGGGGAGAAGAAGAAGGTGATGAGCATCGCCTCCAATCCCGGCCACCTGCTGTGGTGCGGGATTGTGCCGCCGGATCGAGCCAAGCGCGTCGTCAAGCGGCTGATGAAGCCGGACATGTGGAGCGGCTGGGGCATCCGCACCCTGTCGGCCGATCATCCGGCCTATAACCCCTATTCCTACCAGAACGGCTCGGTCTGGCCGCACGACAACGCCATGATCGCCATCGGCTTCCGCCGCTATGGCTATGCGAAAGAGGCCGCCCAGATCGCCCGCGACATCAGCGGCGCCGCCGGCTATTTCGCCCTGCATCAGATGCCGGAGCTCTATTCCGGTCTGCAGCGCGATCCCACCAACTTTCCGGTCCAATACCTCGGCGCCAATGTGCCGCAAGCCTGGGCGGCGGGCTCCTGTTTCGCCTTCCTGCAGATGATCACCGGCTTCCAGCCCGACGCCCCCGCCGGCAAGCTGATGCTCGACCCCGCCCTGCCCGATTGGCTGCCGGATCTCACCCTGCGCGACCTGCGCCTCAACGACCACCAGTTCGACATCCGCTTCTGGCGCGACGGCGCCGCGACGCGGTTCGAGGTGCTGAAAGGCGATCCGATGGCGGTGGGGGTAAGGACGTTCGCAACGGAGACCGAGCGTTGGCTGTGAGGGTTGCCCACCCAGTGCGTGGTTCGAGACGCGACGAAGGCGTCGCTCCTCTTTGGGGGCGTCTCGAAGGACGCACGCGCCTTTGCAGCGCTTAAAGCCGTCCGCTAGATCGGGGTGCTCACCGCCGACGGCGGGGCAAGCTGCACCGGCGGGGCCAGGATAGCGGCGAAGGCGAAGGCCATGGCGCAGATGGCGAACAGGGTCGCGGCGCCCAGCACCGGCCACGGGCTTTCGCGCCGCACGGGCTCTTCCAGCGTGCGGCGGGCGTAGTCTATCGCCTCATGAAAGCGTGCCGCGGCGGCGGCCGACTCATCCAGTTCCATGTCTCAGCATAGCAGAGGCTTGGCGTGGGCGGCCCTCCCGCCTAGAAAGCCGCTGCAGCCGCAAGGACCCGCGCCATGATCCTGGTGATCGATAACTATGACAGCTTCACCTACAACCTCGTCCACTACCTGAACGAGTTGGGGGCGGAGACCCGCGTGGTGCGCAATGACGCGCTCACGGTTGACGAAGCGCTGGGCCTTCGCGCCGAGGCCATTCTCATGTCCCCCGGCCCCTGCACGCCCAACGACGCCGGCATCTGCCTGGACCTGCTGGCCGCCGCGCCGGACAATCTGCCCATCCTCGGCGTCTGCCTGGGGCACCAGGCGATCGGCCAGGCGTTTGGCGGCGAGGTGATCCGCGCCAAGGCCATCATGCACGGCAAGACCAGCGCCATCCGCCATACGGACCAGGGCCTGTTCAAGGGCCTCCCCGACGGCTTCATCGCGACCCGCTATCACAGCCTGGCGGTCAAGCGCGAAACCCTGCCGAGCGTGCTGGAGGTCACCGCCTGGACCGGGGATGGCGAGATCATGGGCTTGCAGCATCGCACCCGGCCGATCCACGGGGTGCAGTTCCATCCGGAATCCATCGCCACCGAGGGCGGCCACGACCTCCTGGGCAACTTCCTCGACCTCGCCGGGGTCAAGCGCTTGGCGATGGTCTAGCGCGTGGTCGACGTTTTCAAACCGCTGCTCGCCCGCCTGGCCTCGGGCCAGACCATGGACGAGGACGACGCGGAGATCTTCTTCACCGCCTGCCTGCGCGGCGAGCCGACCCCGGCGCAGATTGCGGCAGCGGTGACCTGCATGCGGCTACGGGGCGAGACCACGGGGGAGATCACCGCCTGCGCCCGCGCCATGCGGCGGATGGCCGTGACCCTGGACCACCCGTTCGAGGTGATCGACGTCTGCGGCACCGGCGGCGACGGGGCCCACACCTACAACATCTCCACGGCGGTGGCCCTGGTGGCGGCGGGCGCGGGGGTGAAGGTGGCCAAACATGGCAACCGAGCCGTCTCGTCCCGCTCGGGGACAGCGGACGTGCTGTCCGAGCTGGGCGTGAACATCAACGCGGGCACGGTGGAGCAGCGGGCCGCGCTCGAGGAGGCCGGCGTCTGCTTCATGTTCGCCCCGGCCCACCACAGCGCCATGCGGCATGTGCTGCCGATCCGCCAGGAACTGGGCTTCCGCACCGTGTTCAACCTGCTGGGACCGCTGTCCAACCCCGCCAACGCCCAGCGCCAGTTGATGGGCGTCTACGACATCCGCTGGGTCGAGCCGCTGGCGCGGGTGCTGGGCGCGCTGGGATCGACCCGGGCCTGGGTGGTGCATGGCGACGGCCTGGATGAGATCACCACCACGGGCGAGACCCATGTCGCCGAGTGGCGCGAGGGCCAGATCCGGCTTTTCACCATCACCCCGGAGGCGGTGGGCCTGCCCCGCGCCAGCCTGGCCGATCTGCGCGGCGGCAGCCCGGCGGAGAACGCTCAGGCGATCCGCGACCTGCTGGCGGGCGCCAAGGGGCCGTACCGTGATGTCACCCTGCTGAACGCGGCGGCGGCGCTGCTGCTTGCCGGCAAGGTGGAGACCCTGCGGGAGGGTGTTGCGGCGGGGGCGGCGGCGATTGATGAGGGCAAGGCTCAAGCCGCGCTGGATAAGCTCGTCGCGATCACGAACGCCAAATGAGCGATTTTATCCTCCGCTCATCCCGGCAAATTCCGGGACCCAGATCATATGGCTGGATCGGTTCGGACCGGCCCACCGATTTCATGCGCCGATCCGTCCAGCCTGAGCTTTACGACCTGGGTCCCGGCATTCGCCGGGATGAGCGGTTTTAAGTCATGGCTGATATCCTTGCCGAGATCGCCACATACAAGCGTGAGGAAGTGCGCGTGCGGAAAGCCGCTCGCTCGCAAGCCGATGTAGACCAGGCCGCCAAGTCCGCCTCCGCCCCGCGGGGCTTCCGAGCGGCTCTCGAGCGCGCCCACGCCCCCGGGCGCCTCGCGCTGATCGCCGAGGTCAAGAAGGCTTCGCCGTCCAAGGGGCTGATCCGCGCCGACTTTGATCCGCCCGCGCTGGCCAAGGCCTATGAGACCGGTGGCGCGGCCTGTTTGTCGGTGCTGACCGATGGACCCAGCTTCCAGGGCGCGGACGCGTTTCTCACCGCCGCTCGGGACGCAACCGCCCTGCCCGCATTGCGCAAAGAGTTCCTGGTCGATCCCTGGCAGGTGGCCGAATCGCGGGCGCTGGGAGCCGATGCGATTCTAGTGATTCTGGCCATGATCGACGATTCGCTGGCCTCGGAACTGATCTCGGAGGCCAAAAAATGGGGCATGGACGCCCTGATCGAGGTGCATGACGAGGCCGAAATGGCGCGCGTGACAGGCCTCGGCGGCGACCTGGTCGGGGTCAACAATCGCGACCTTCGCACCTTCGTTACCGACCTCGCCATCACCGAGCGATTGGCCAAGCTCGCCCCACTAAGTGCTTTATTAGTAACGGAAAGTGGGATTTCCAGTTCCGCCGATGTGACCCGGCTGGAAGCGTCCGGCGCACGGGCCATGCTGGTCGGCGAGAGCCTGATGCGCCAGGCCGACGTGACCCAGGCGACGCTAAGTTTGCTGCACGATCACACAGCGTTATCTTGACTTTAAGAAAGAACGCCTAGAGAACATCGGTGAACGTTGTCGATTTGTTCCGCGAAGGTCTTCTCTCCCATGCTCACCCGCAAGCAGCACGAATTGCTCATGTTTATTCATGAGCGGATCAAGGAATCCGGGGTCTCCCCGTCCTTTGACGAAATGAAGGAAGCGTTGGACCTGGCGTCCAAGTCCGGCATCCACCGGCTGATCACCGCGTTGGAGGAGCGAGGCTTCCTCCGTCGCCTCCCCCATCGCGCCCGCGCACTTGAAGTCATCAAGCTGCCGCAACAGGCGACGACCGCCGCGCCGCCGGGCGGTCGCCAGGCTTTTAAGCCGCAGGTGGTCGAGGGCGCCAAGCCCGCTCAGATGTCGGCGGCCAACGACGTCCGTGACCTTCCGGTGCTGGGCAAGATCGCCGCCGGCTCGCCGATCGAGGCCATCCAGCACGAGAAGGACCGGTTGATCGTGCCGGAGTCCATGCTGGGCGCCGGCGAGCATTTCGTGCTCGAGATCGAGGGCGACTCGATGATCAACGCCGGCATCCATGACGGCGACCATGTGGTGATCAAGCGCGGCAACACCGCCAACTCCGGCGAGATCGTCGTGGCCCTGGTCAAGGGCGAGCACGCCACCCTGAAGCGCCTGCGCAAAAAGGGCGCCTCCATCGCCCTGGAAGCCGCCAACCCGGCCTATGAGACCCGCATCTATGGCCCCGACCAGGTCGAGGTTCAGGGCAAGCTGGTGGGGCTCATCCGGCGGTATCACTGATCTAATTTCCGCTCATCCCGGCATTCGGCGGGGATGAGCGGATTATAGTGGCCCTAACCTGGGCCTACTGACCACCCACGCTCCACGGCCGCTGCCCACGGAGCGGCTGCGACCAGACCAGCTTCCAGCCTGCACCACCCCTGGGCCCGCCGCCGTGGAAAACCTCGGCGGCGCCGCCTTTTGCGAAGTCGTCCGGGCCGAGCACGAGGACCGACTTGCAGGCCGCGGGCGGGGTGACGTAGGCGCGGGTGACCACGATGTCCGCGCCCTTGCACAGATCGGCGAAGGCCTCGTCCTTGGGCTTGCGGCGCGTCCACCAGGCGGCGATGGCCGGCTTGGACGCGGCCGTCGTGGTGCAATGCATGCGGTTGCAGTCGGCGACGGCGGCCTGGGCCTTGGCAGGGTCGGCTGGCAGGTCGAGCCCGCGCCGCTGGGCCCAGGTCCCCACCGCATAGGCCCGCTCGTTGGGCTTCAGCGCCACGGCCTTGCTGGCGACATTGATCGCCGCGTCGCCGCCGTCGGAGGCGATCCAGGCCGCCGGCGCCGGCGGTCTCGGCCACAACGCCACTGCACAGGACAGCGGCAAGCCGATCCACCTCAATCGACCGCGCCACAGGCAGGCGAAGACGATGCCCAGGTAGGAGATGGCCAGCGCGACGGTCGGGGCGCTGGAGATGGTCATCTTGGCGCCGGGCAGGTTGGAGAACAGATGGCCAATGGCGACAATGCCCCGGGCCGCAGCACCGGCGACGGCCATGAAGAGTGCAATCCCCTGGTGGCTGACGCCAAGGCTCTGCAGCAGCACACCAAGCGTCAGGGCGGGCATCAGCACCGCGCCGGCCAGGAAGTCGGCGGTCAGGTTGGCGAAGACGCCGTAGTTGGCGATGCGGTTGAAGTGCTGGATCGAGAAGGGCGCGGTGGCGGCGCCGGCGACGAAGCTCACCGCCAGCATGCCGATAGTCCAGTCTCGCGCGTTCTGTAGCGCCGCCAGATACCAGGGCAGGCCCTCGGCCTTGTGCCGCGCCGGCCAGAGCTCGGCCATGGCGACCAGGGAGGCGGTGGCGCAGAAGGACATCTCGAAGCCCGGCGAGATCACCACCTCCGGCTCCATCAGCATGACCGCCAAGGCGGCGATGGCGAGGGAATGCAGGCTGATGGCCCGCCGGTCGAGCAGTATGGCCAGAAAGGCCACGCTGGCGGTCACCGCGGCCCGCCTGGCCGGCGGATGGGCGCCGGAGAGGGTCAGGTAGATCAGCACCGCGATCAGGCCGCCCAGGGCCGCCAGCTTCTTGCCGTTGACCCGCAAGGCCAGCCAAGGCCAGGCCGCCACGCCGAGCCTCAGGGCGAAGAAGACAAATCCACTCACCGCCGCCGTGTGCAGGCCGGCGATAGCCAACATGTGCGCCAGGCCGGAGCCGCGCAGATCGTCCCGGCTCTGCGGATCGAGCCAGTCCTCATGGCTGGTGGCGACGGTGACGGCCAGGCCCACCGCGCCGCCGTCGTGGTCGCCCATCAGCCGCCGCAGGTCCCCGGCCAAATGCTGCGCCAGCGACCAGCGCAGGCTGTTGACCGCCATCCCCAACTGCAGCCGCCAGGGCGGGGGCTCCAGATTGACCATCTGCGGCGGCTTCATCGCCAGGCCGACGCCGCCCAGCCCGTCGAACCAGGCGTCCCGCGCAAAATCGTAGGCGCCCGGCGCGGCCGGCCCCGGCGGAGGGTCCAGCAAGGCCATGGCGTGAATGGCTGAGCCTGGCCCGAACACGTCGCCAGGCGGCACCACGATCCGCACCCGCTTGGGCGTGCGCTCCGCCGAAAGGCCAGCGATCCAGGTCGGCGCGATCAACAGCCGCTCGCCGTGGTCGCTGGGCGTGGCCACATCCACCACCCAACCCTCCATCGGAACCACGCCGATCTTTGCGGGCACAATGGGAGCGGCTGTGATCTCGGTGCGCAGCTTGCCGGCGCAGAAGCCGCAGACAGTCACCGCTGCCAGCGACACGGCGATAGCGAGGGTCCGGCTACGTCCCCATCGCCCAACCAAAACCGCCGCCGTGATCATCGCCAGCGCCGCCGCCACGCAAGGCCAGAGCAAGGGCTCGGTCTTCAGGCCCAGATAGGCCGCCGCGCCGACCCCGAAGGCCACGGGCGTCCAAAGGAAGGCGCGCCCAGCCTGGGCGGCGACCTCCTCGCGCAATCCGCCCCAAAGCGCAGCCCAGCTAGGAAAGCGGAGTGGGCGCGTGCTAAGACCCCGCGCCCAGCCCCATGCCGGCGCAGCCGCGCTGCGGGCTACCCGTTCACGCCCCGGAACCTCGATGTCCTCGCCGTCTTCAGCCGACAGACCTGTCGTCACCCGTATCGCCCCATCGCCCACTGGCGCCATGCATATAGGCAATGCTCGCTCGGCTCTTTTCAACTGGCTCTATGCACGCCACACGGGCGGCAAGTTTCTGTTGCGCATCGAGGACACCGACCGCGAGCGCTCCACCGAGGCTTCGGTGCAGATTATCTTCGACAGCCTGACGTGGCTGGGCCTGGATTGGGACGGCGAGCCGGTGTTCCAGTTCGCTCGCGCCGAAGCGCACAAGGCGGCCGTGCAGCGGCTGATGGACGCCGGCCAAGCCTATCGTTGCTACATGACGGTGGAGGAGTCCAACGCCGTCCGCGAGGCCTCCAGAGCCGCCGGCCACGCCCTGCGCTCGCCCTGGCGCGACCGCGAGCCCGGCCCGGACCAGGTCGATGCTCCGCACGTGGTCCGCTTCCGCACGCCCGACGAGGGCGACACCGTCGTTCACGACGTGGTCCGGGGAGAAGTCCACTTCCCCAACAAGGACTTGGAAGACTTCGTCCTGCTGCGCACCGACGGCGACACCATCTACAATCTGGCCGTGACCGTGGACGACCACGACATGGGCGTGACCCATGTGATCCGCGGCGAGGAGCACCTGTCCAACGCCGGCCGGCAGGTGCTGCTTTACAACGCCCTGGGCTGGGAGACGCCGACCTTCGCCCACCTGCCGCTGATCCTGGGCAAGGATGGCGGCAAACTCTCCAAGCGCCACGGCGCCCAGTCGGTGGGCGAGTTCAAGGCCATGGGCTATCTGCCCGAGGCGCTGCGCAACTATCTGGCCAAGCTGGGCTGGGGGCATGGCGACGACGAACTGTTCACCGACGCCCAGGCCATCGAGTGGTTCGACGTCTCCGATGTGGTCAAGGCCGGCGCGAAGCTGGACTGGGACAAGCTGAACCACGTCAACAACCACTACATCCGCACGGCCGACGACGCGCGCCTGACCGCTATGGTCGAGGAAGCCCATCATGGCCGCGGCGAGCCTGTGCCCGAGGCGCGCAAAACCGCCCTCCTCCGCGCGGTCTCGGTGGCCAAGGAAGGCGCCAAGACCATCCTGGAGATCGCGGACCTGACCGTCTACGCCATCCGCACCCGGCCCGTGGCGCTCGACGCCAAGGTCGAGGCCATGCTCAACGAAGAGACCCGGGCGCGGCTCGGCCGCCTGCGCGATGCGCTGGCGCTGGTGAGCGATTGGAGCCCGCCGGCGCTCAGCCAGGCGCTGCAGGACTTCGCCCATGCCGACGGCGTGGGCATGGGCAAGTTCGGCCAGCCCCTGCGCGGCGTCCTGTCCGGCGGCGTGCCGGCGCCGGACCTGGCCAGCGCCTTATATGTGCTCGCGCGTGAAGATAGTCTCGGCCGGCTTGACGATGCTCTTTCGCAGTCACGCTAAGACGCTATAACCCGGTGCAACCGGGTGACGCGGCGAGAGGCCGAGCGGATCAAAAAGGGGATTGGCAATGACTGACACGACCGCCGAAAAGGCCACGCTCTCCCTCAAGGGCAAGAGCTACGATCTGCCGATCATGAAAGGCACCGCGGGGCCGGACGTTGTCGATGTGCGCGCCCTCTACGGCCAGGCCGATGTCTTCACCTTCGACCCCGGCTTCACCTCCACCGCCTCCTGCGAGAGCGCCATCACCTACATCGATGGCGACGCCGGCATCCTGTTGCATCGCGGCTATTCCATCCAGGAGTTGGCCGAGAAGTCGAGCTTCCTGGAGGTCTGCTATCTGCTGCTGAACGGCGAGTTGCCGAGCGCCAGCGAGTTCGAGGCGTTCGAACACACCATCACCTACCACACCATGCTGCACTCGCAGTTCGACCGTTTCTTCACCGGTTTCCGCAGCGACGCCCACCCGATGGCGATCATGACCGGCGCGGTCGGCGCCCTGTCGGCCTTCTATCACGACAGCACCAACGTCAATGACCCCAAGCAGCGCGAGATCTCGGCCCATCGGCTGATCGCCAAGATGCCGACCATCGCCGCCCGGGCGTTCAAATATTCGGTGGGCCAACCGTTCGTGTCGCCGCGCAACGAGCTGAGCTTCGCCGAGAACTTCCTGCGTATGTCCTTCAGCGTGCCGGCCGAGGACTGGGTGTCCAACCCGGTGCTGACGAAAGCCATGGACCGCATCTTCATCCTGCACGCCGACCACGAGCAGAACGCCTCCACCTCGACGGTGCGTCTGGCCGGCTCCTCGGGCGCCAATCCCTTCGCCTGTATCGCCGCCGGCATCGCCTGCCTCTGGGGCCCCGCTCACGGCGGCGCCAACGAGGAAGCGCTGAACATGCTGATGGAAATCGGCACGGTCGATCGCATCCCGGAATACGTCCAGGGCGTGAAGGACCGGAAGTACCGGCTGATGGGCTTCGGCCACCGGGTCTACAAGAACTACGACCCCCGCGCGACAGTGATGCAGAAGACCTGCCACGAGGTGCTGGACGAGATCGGCGACAGCAACGATCCGCTGCTGAAGGTGGCGATGGAGTTGGAGAAGATCGCGCTCAACGACCCCTATTTCGTCGAACGCAAACTCTATCCGAACGTCGATTTCTATTCGGGTATCACCCTGAAGGCGATGGGCTTCCCGCCGGAGATGTTCACCGTGCTGTTCGCCCTGGCCCGCACCGTTGGCTGGATCAGCCAGTGGAAGGAAATGTTCGAAGATCCCCAGCGCAAGATCGGCCGCCCGCGCCAGCTCTACACCGGCGCGACCCAGCGTCCGTTCGTGTCGATCGACAAGCGCTAAAGGAACGCGGGCGCCCTCGTCCTTGGAATATTCAAGGCGAGGGTGCGCTCGCGCGTCGGCGCCAGCTGGTTCCCGGCTCGTCTAGTCCTCTGAATGGCTCCACCGCACAGGTCCCCGTAAATTTCTCCGCGTATGGCCCAGAGGCTATATCGCCAGCAGACCCAAACTTGCTTCGCCGAAGGGCACGGGAAGATCGATCGAACTCAAAATCTTGCTGGCTAATAAAAGGGCCTGCTGTTGATGTCTCCGTGCCCCACCCACAGAACTGTTCGCCGTTGTGCGCGACACAATGGTATTTGATCGTCGCCGCATCAACTTGCGTCAGTGCATCACAATAGTTGTCTACGCAGAACGCACTATGCTGCAAATCGATACGGAGGCGTATCGTCGATAATTCCGACACGCCCTCTTTTTTGGTCCACAAACTCGATGTTTGCAGATCGCCGCTACAGACTAGATCGAAACGCGCTGGCTCAGCGAACGCGAAAGCTGGACAAACCAACATGATAGTGGACGCGGCCAGCGGAGCTGCGATGCGCAACCAAGTGCTCATCCAAGTCTCCTTCTGACGAGACCCAAATACAAATTTGCACGCCATGTGTCTCGGATCAATCAAAGGCCGCCTCCACCTAGCTCCGCACTAGCATCTCCGCCACGACCACGGCCGCCTTAATGGCAGGATCCGGCCCGCCTCGGCCCATCTTTTCCAGCGCCGCGAACTGGGCCTTGATCTGGGCCTGCCGAAAGGCTTCGTCGTCCAGCCGCGCGATCAAGGCCGCCGCCAGCTTTTCTCCCGTACACTCACCCTGGATAAGCTCCGGCACGACGGCCTCGCCGGCGGCGATGTTGAGCAGGTTGATGTAGCGGGTGCGGATCAGGATCTTGACCACCTGATAGGTGATGGCCGCGACCCGGTAGGCCACCACCATCGGGCAGCCGGCCAACGCCAGCTCCGTCGTCACGGTGCCGCTGCAGGCCAGGGCGAGGGTCGCCGCCTTCATGGCGTCGAACTTCAGGTCGTCATCCTCGATCATATGCACGCGATGCCGCCATCCGGCGACGCGGGACTTTACCAGATCAGCCACCGTATTGGCCACCGGCAGGACGATCCGCAGGTTTGGCCGCTCGGCCTTCAACAGGTTTACGGCTTCCTCGAAGGGTCCCATCAGCCGCTCGATCTCGGCGGGCCGGCTACCGGGCAGGACGAGCAGGATCTGATCGTCCGGCGCCGCGCCGATCGCCTGCCTCAGCCGGCCCGCGTCCGCCTGGCTGAAATCGCGGCTGAGCCCTGGGTTGCCGACGAAGGTGGTCGCCAGCCCCTCCCGCTCGAAATAGGGCGCATCCATCGCGTGGATGGCCAGCAGATGGTCCACGGCGGCGGCCAGGATCCGCGCCCTGCCCGGCCGCGACGCCCACACCTGCGGCGCGACATACTTCACCAGCGGGAGGGACGGATCGGCCGCGCGCAGGGCTTTGGCGACGCGCAGGGTGAAGCCCCAGGAATCGATCAGGACGGCGATGTCGGGCTTTTCCCGCGCCGCCAAGGCCGCCGTCTCGGCGACCTTTCTCATCACGCGGCGATAGGCCACGATCCCTTCGACCAAGCCGAGGATCGACAACTCGCCAAGATCGAATGGGCTCTCGACCCCCTCCGCCGCCATGGCCTGGCCGCCGACGCCGACGAAGGTCACGCGATCCGCGCCGAGCCGCTGCCTGAGCGCTCTAGCCAGCCCTGCGCCGAGCACATCGCCGGATGCCTCGGCGGCGACCAGCATCACCTTGTAGGGACGGCTCACGAGGCCCGTGAGGGCGGCAGGCCGGCGATGAACAGGCCAAGCTCGTCGGCCAGCCGTATGGTCTCCGCCCGGTCAACCACCAGCAGCGCGCCGGCCTCGCCGACAATGCCCGCCAGGCCCGCGCTGGCGGCGTCCTTGACCGTATCGATGCCCATCGTGGGCAGGTCGATGCGGCGGTCCTGGCGCGACTTGGCGACCTTGGCCAGGACTCCCACGGGCGCGCCCGTGGTTCCCCGCAGCGCGGCGGGCAGATCGGCCACCCGCCGGAGCAGGGCCGCGGTGCCCTCGGCCGCTTCCATGGCCAGCACCAGCCCGCGCGCGGACACCGCCGCCTGGCCGATGTCGAGATCGCCAAGGGCGCGGGCGGCCCGGACAGCGACTTCGATGTCGAGTTGGTGCGCCTCCCCCGGCGCAATCCGGCCTAGAGCGCCCTCATTGATCGCCAGATCGGCAACCACCTGGTCGGCGCCTTCGATGACAAAGCCGTCGCGCTCGAACTCGCGCATCAAAAAGCGCAGCAGTTCATCGTCGCCGCGCGATGCCGCGGCGATGGCGCCAGGCATGATCGCAAGGCCGCGCAGGTCGGGCTTGAGAGCGGTGAAATCGGGCCGGTTCACCTGACCGGCGAAGCAGACCGCTTCGCAGCCGGCCTGTTTGAGCAGCTTTATGCTTCGCCCCATCTCGGCGATGCCGCTCTCCTCACCTGGAAACGCGTCCATCTCCTTGTCCGCGAACCCCCTCAAGCGAACCACGAACAGCGGGCGCTCGGCGCCGGTGCAGGCGCGGGCGACCGCCAGCGGCAGCCCGCCGCCCCCCGCGATCAGCCCAAGCTTGCGCATCGGATCGGTCAGATTTCCCGCTGCGGCATGGTGAGCGGGCGACCGGCCTCCGCGCGGATAAAGTTCAGAATGTTCATCACCTCGGCAGAGGCCGAATAGGCCTCCGTGGCGTCATCCAGCCGCTCCTGGAACGTGCCTTCCTCGGCGAACAGCATGCGATAGGCCGCGCGCAGGCTGTTGATCACCTCCCGCGTGAAGCCACGACGCTTCAATCCCACCAGGTTCAGACCTTCCAGGTGGGCGTGATTGCCCCAGACGCTGCCGTAGGGAATGACGTCATGATTGACGCCGGCCATGCCACCGACGAAGGCGTGCTGGCCGATGCGGCAAAACTGGTGCGCCGCGGACAGGCCGCCCATGTAGGCGAAGTCCTCCATGATCACATGGCCGCCAAGCACGGCCGAATTGATCAGCACCACATGGTTGCCGACGATGCAGTCGTGAGCAATGTGAGTGCCGACGCAGAAAAGGCCATCGGACCCCACCGTCGTCACGCCGCGCCCGATCGGGGTGCCGGTGTGCATGGTGACATGCTCGCGGATCAGGTTGCGGTCGCCGATGACCAGCCCGGTGGGCTCGCCCTTATAGGCCAGGTGCTGAGGCGGCGCGCCGAGGCTGGCGAAGGCGCCGACCTCGCAGTCCTCGCCGATGGTCGTCACGCCCTCGACCACAACATGCGACTTCAGCCGCGTGCGGGCGCCGAGCGTCACATCGGGGCCGACCAGGCAGTAGGGGCCGATCTGGACGTCCTCGCTAAGCCGGGCGCCGGAGTCCACGATCGCCGTGGGATGGATCTTGGTCATTGGCCGGTTCCCACGACCATGGCGGCGAACTCAACCTCGGCGGCGAGCTTGTCTCGCACCATGGCGCGTCCCTTGAATTTGAACACGTCGCCGCGCTGCTTCACGATCTGGACGTTCATTCGCAGTTCGTCCCCCGGCAGGACCGGCGTGCGGAAGCGTCCGTTGTCCAGCGACATGAACAGGATGGTCTTGCCCTCGACCGCGATGTTCAGGGTTTTGGACATCAGGATCGCGCCGGACTGCGCGATCGCCTCGACGATCAGCACCCCGGGCATGACCGGGAAATGCGGAAAGTGCCCAGCGAAGAAGGGCTCGTTGATGGTGACGCACTTAATGCCGACGATGGATTCATTGGCGCGATAGTCTTCGCAGCGATCCACCAGCAGAAACGGCGACCGATGCGGGATCAACTTCATGATCTCGATGACGTCGATGTCCGTGTCGCTGGGCGCGGTGGGCAAGGTCTTCATTCTTTCGGTCCGCCTCCGCCCTTGCGCTTACCGCCCCCAGCCTGCCGGGCGAGCCAGGCCGTTTGCCGGAACCATTGCCTGCGCGGGAATGCTGGAGTTCCACCCCACACCTCTCCCGGCGCGATATCGTTCATCAAACCGGCCCGCGCCATCAAGGTTGCGCCATCGCCGATGTTCAAGTGATCGGCGATTCCCGCCTGACCGCCAAATCGCACGCCGTCGCCGATGATGGTGCTGCCGGAAATGCCTACCTGAGAGGCGAACAGGCACCCTCGACCGACCTTCACGTTGTGGCCGATCTGAACCAGGTTGTCGATCTTGGTGTCCTCGCCGATCACGGTGTCGTCGAAAGCGCCGCGATCGATACAGCTGTTGGAGCCAACGGTGACGCCGTCCTGCAGGATCACCCGGCCAAGCTGAGGAATGTCCATCAGTCCGGCGCGGCCGCCGGTGACACCGAAACCGGCCTCGCCGATCACCGCGCCGGCGTAGAGCTTCACCCGATCGCCAAGAAGGGCGAAGCCGACGCAGGCGCGTGGGCCGATTTCGCAGTTGCGGCCGATCTCGACCCCCGGTCCGATCACCGCATTGGGTCCGATCCTGGTCCCGCGGCCGATCACGGCATGGGCGCCGATGACGGCGCCAGGTCCGATCAGGACACCGTCCTCAATCCTCGCCGTGGGATGGATCGCCGGCCCGCCGCCGTCCGGCGCATGGGCTGGATGCAGGTGAGCGGCCAGCTTGGCGAAGGCGAACTGCACCTCGGGCGTGATCAGCACCGCACAGCCGATCGGCGCCTTGTCCGCCAGAGCGGCCGGCAGGAAACAGGCGCCGGCGATGGTTTGGCCCAGGTCGTCGGCATAACGGGTGTCGGCGAAGAAGCTGGCATCGCCCTCGCCGGCCCGGTTGAGCGGCGCCACGCTGGAGATGGTCCGCCGCGCTTGCAACGGATCGGCCAGCACCGCGCCGGTCAGCCCGGCGACCGCCTCCAGGGTGATTGGGCCAAGGTCCTGAAAGAAGCGAGGATCAGGCATCGGCGTCCCTGCGAAATAACTGAGCCTGGTCGCCCAGGCTCGATGGAGATCAGCGGCCGCCTTGCTGCTGCTGTTGCTGCACCGCCTGGAGGGCTTCCTGTTCGCTCGCCAGGTCCATCGGAACGCTGGTCAGCTTGGCGTTGAGGCCAGCCAGAACCGAGTCGGTCAGATCGTCGCCAGGCGCGAAAAGCGCAAACGACGTCGCCTGGGCTTCGATCAGTACCGAGCAGCCGCGCTGTTGGAAGGTCTGCCGAACGATCGGCTGCAACGACAGTTCAACCTGCTGCAGGGCTTTCTCGCGCGTGATCTGAAGCTGGACGCCGCGCAGCTGCTGCTTACGCTCGAAGTTCTGCGCCTTGACCTGCAGGGCGCCCCTTTCGGTCTCGAACTGGGTCTTGCTGGCGGTCGCTTGCTTGGCCTGAAGCGCCTTGCCTTCATTCTGCAGCGCATTGCCTTCCGCCTCGATCTCGGCCTGGACGCTGGCGCCCAGTTGATGCAAGCGGGCGCCAATGGCCTGGCCGGCGGTCGAGGTCGCAATCGCCCGTGGCGTGTTGAAGACGCAGATGCCCGGCACGACCGGGCCGGTCACGGGCGGCGGGGTCTGTGCATAGCTGGGCGCGGCGATTGCGGCGGCGGTCGCGAGCGCGACGGTCGCCGAGGCGGCCTTGAAGATTTTCATGGGACTTAGAACCTGGTTGACGTGGAGAATTTGAAGGTCTCGGTGATGTCGTAGGGCTCTCTCTTGAGGATCTGGCTAAGATCGATCTTGATCGGGCCCACCGGCGACTTCCAGAAGATGCTGATGCCGGCCGAGGCGCGGAAGGCGAGATCGTCCTTCACGTTCGGCGACGGCTGCGTCGTGCCGGGGTAGATCTTGTCCTTGGGATCGAGCAGGCCGACGACGCCGAAGTCCGAGAACAGGGCGGTGTGGATGCCGTACTGTTCAGGCAGGAAGTCGGGGAAGGTCTGTTCGATCGTGCCGACGGCGTAGGCCTTGCCGCCCAGCGCCTGGTTGTAGGCGCCGGTGGTGCCGGAGCTGATATCGCGCGGACCCAGGCCCGCTACTTGGAAGCCGCGGAAGGAGTCGCCGCCCTCGTAGAAGCGGTCGTTGATCCGGACCGTGTCGCCACCCCAGCCGTTGACGTAACCGCCCTTGCCGGAAATCGTCAAAATCCAGGCCGGCGTGAAGCCATGGTACCAGGCGGCGTCGATGGTGGTCTTCAGGTACCTGACGTCGCCGCCGAGGCCGGCCAGCCCTTGGTAGATCTCCGCGCTGTAGCCGCGCGTCGGATTGATCGGATCGTTCCGGTGGTCCCAGCGGAAGGTGTAGCCCACCAGGGAGGTGAAGCTATAGCCGCGCTCGTCGCACAGAATCGGCGAGACCGACGGGGTCGCGCCGCAGAGCGAGTCGTCCACGATCACGTTGTCGGCGTGCAGAGTGTAGGTGGTCGACAGGCTCATGTACTGGCTGAGCGGGAAGCCCACTCGCCAGGCCGCGCCGACCGAGGTGGTGTCGTAGCCGGAGTAGATGGTGAAGTCGTACCGGTAGGCATAGAGGTCCATGCCGGCGGTCAGGTTGCGGCCCAGCCAGCGCGGCTCGGTGAAGGACAGCTGAAGCTGCTGGCGCAGTGAGCCGACCGAGATTTCGGCGCGAACGTCCTCGCCGCGGCCCCGGAAGTTGCGCTGCGAAACGCCGAGGTCGAGCACCAGCCGGTCAACCGACGAATAGCCGGCGCTGAACGACAGCTCGCCGGTCGGCTGTTCGGTGACCTTGACCTGCAGGGCCGTCCGGTCCGGCGCGCTGCCGGGGGTCTGTTTGACATCGACGTCCTTGAAGAAGCCCAGCGCCTTGACCTGGTTCTTCGAGCGATCGACCAGCACGCGGTTGTAGGCGTCGCCTTCGGCCACCAGCATCTCGCGCCGGATCACCGGATCGAGGGTTTGGGTGTTGCCGACGATGTCGATGCGATCGACATAGACGCGCGGGCCTTCCTTGATCTGGAAGGTCACATCGACGGTGTGGGTCTTCGGATTGGCCGTGTAGTGCGGCACGACGTCCACGAAGGCGAAACCGGCCGCGCCCGCCGCGAAGGTCAGGGCGTCGGTGGCCTGCTGGATTTTCTCGTCCTCGTACATCTGGCCGCTGTGCAGCGGCAGCAGCTGCGCCAGCACCGCGCCGTTCAGACGCTTCAGATCGGTCTCGACCTTCAGCTTGCCGAACGTGTACTTGGCGCCCTCGTCCATCGTGTAGGTCAGGGCGAAGCCGTTCTTGTCCGGCGCCAGTTCGGCGATCGCGTTGATGACGCGGAAATCATAGAAGCCGTGGTTGCGGTAATGTTTCCGCAGCTGCTCCTGGTCGTAGTCGATCCGGTCGGGGTCGTAGTTGTCGTTCGAGGAGAGGAACCGGTAGAATCGGCTCTCCCTGGTGGTGATCACGCCGCGCAGATCGTCCTCGGAATACTGCTTGTTGCCGAGGAAGTTGATGCGCAGCACCCCGCTCTTGGGGCCTTCGTTGATCTCGAAGATCAGATCGACGCGCTTCTGCGGCAGCTCGACGATCTCGGGCGTGACGGTGACGCCGATACGGCCGGAGCGGCGATAGAGTTCGACGATGCGCTGAACGTCGCCCTGAACCTTGCCACGGGTGAAGATGCCGCGCGGACGCACGGTCACTTCGTCACGCAGCTTGTCGTCCTTCAGATTGTCGTTCCCCTCGAACACCACCTGGTTGATGATGGGGTTTTCCACCACGCGCACGATCAGATCGCCGGCCGCGTCGAGGTCGATGCTGACGTCCGAGAACAGGTCGGTCTTGAACAGGGTCTTCACACCCAGGTCCATCTGGGAGCGGCCGATCACGTCGCCGGGCTGGATCGGCAGATAGGACAGGATGGTTTCCTGCTCGATCCGCACATTGCCCTGCACGACGATTCGTTGAACCACTCCGGTCTGCGAGGCGCCGCCGACCAGGCCGTTAGGGGCCGGCGCGTCAGGCGCAATCGGCGGTGGCGCGGTGTTGGTGGCGACCGGAGCCGTCGGCGCGGCGGCCGATGGCGGCGGCGGCGCGGCCTGGGCCATGGCGGCGATCGGCATCAACGCGGTCGTGCAAAGCAGCCACGCCAGGCTGGTCAGCAGCCGATACCGGGCCGGTGCGGAACGATCGGCGGTAGGATCCATCGGGTCTGCCGTCAGCGAAGGGCGACTGGTCAAAGGCCCAGCCCGCCGAGAAAATGAAAAACGCCATTGTGGCGCAGGTCGTTGGTGGTGGCGAACAACATCAATCCGATCAGCAAGGCAAGGCCTACCCGGTAGCTGACGGCCTGAACAGCCGCGTCGAGAGGTCGCCGTGCAACAGCTTCATACGCGTAAAAGGCCAAATGCCCCCCATCGAGAACCGGAATCGGCAATAGGTTGAAAATTCCGACGTTTACCGAGATGAACGCGATCACCGACAACATCTGCACCGTAACACCAAAGACGCGGTCGCGGAGCGTCGGTCCGGCGTCGTAGCCGGCCTTGGCGATGGCGTGAGAGAGCTGCGCGGTGCGCAGCGGCCCGCCGAGCATATCGAAGGACATCTGCCCCCGGACCATGCGACCCAGAACGTAGAAGGTCGCCTTCGTCATCTTCCACGGACGCACGATCCCGCCCTTGATCGCCTCGACCGGGCTAAATCGTTTGTAGGATTGCGCCCTCGGGTCGCCTTCCACGCCGATCATGCCGACCACCTGAGTGCCGAGCACGGCGTCCTGCTGGGTTGTCGCGACCGGCGTGGCCGTCAGATTGACCTCGGCGGCGCCGCGTCTGACCAGGATATCGACGGGCACGTTGGTGCGCGGCCGGATGACATTGGCGATATCCTCGTAAGCATCGATCCGCTCGCCGGCGACGCGCTCGACCACATCGCCCGCCAAAATCCCGGCCTTCGCCGCGGGACTGCCCGGCAGCACGGCCGCAACGCGCGGGGCCGTCACATACTCGCCGATCGTCAGCAGCATGACGGTGATGATGACCGAGGCCAGCACGAAGTTCGCGAACGGGCCGGCCGCGGCGACGACCGCCCGCTGCCAGAGCGGCTTGAACACCAGGTATTTGTCGGCGCCGCCGGGGCCTTCGCGAGCGACGATCTGCGCCCGCAGCTGCTCCAGGTCGTTCTGGTCGGGGACGCTGGCGACGTTTTCATCGCCAGCGAACTGCACATAGCCGCCGAAAGGCGCCCAGGCGATCCGCCATTCCACGCCGGACTTGTCGCGCCAGCTGAACAGGGCGCGGCCGAAGCCGATGGAGAATCGGTCGATGGCGACCCCGAACGCCCGCGCGGCCCAGAAGTGGCCCAGCTCGTGGATGACGACGATGGTCATCATCACCACAAGGAAGGGCGCGATCCAGACGAACGGGATGAGCAGGGTGTGAAGCAGAGATGACGGCATACGGGGCTGGCGACCTTTCCGATCAGCTGTTTGAAGGCACGAGATCGGCCAGCACGTCGCGCGCCGTGCGGCGGGCGATTCGGTCGGTCATCATCGCGGCCTCCAATGCGTCGCCGTTCGCCCCCGCGAAAGCCCGCGACGCATCCATGCGCTCGAGAGTCTCAGCTACCGTGGCGGCAATATCGAGAAAGCCGATGCGGCGGTCAAGGAAGGCGGCCACGGCCTGCTCATTGGCCGCACTCATGGCCGCCGGCGCCAGGCCGCCGGTCTTCATCGCCTGGCGGGCGAGATCGAGGGCGGGGAAGCGTTCGGGGTCGGGCGATTCGAAGGTCAGGGAACCAACGGCGGCCATGTCCAGTTTAGGGGCTGGCCAGGGCAGACGGTCGGGCCACGAATAGGCGCAGGCGATCGGCCCGCGCATGTCTGGCGTGCCCAGTTGGGCCAGGGTCGAGCCGTCCTGGTACTCGACCATGCTGTGAATGATCTGCTGGGGGTGGATCAAGACCTCTATCCGCTCCGCCGGCGTGGAAAACAGGTAGGCGGCCTCGATCATCTCCAGGCCCTTGTTCATCATGGTCGCTGAATCGATCGAAATCTTGGCGCCCATGTTGAAATTCGGGTGCGCCAGGGCCTGTTCCGGCTTGGCCTGCCGCATTTCCGCCGCGCTCCAGCGACGAAACGGGCCTCCCGAGGCTGTCAGGATCAGTTTCGACACCCGATGGATGCAATCGGGCTGCAACACCTGAAATATGGCCGAGTGTTCGGAATCGACCGGGATGACCACGCCGCCGCATTGGCGCGAGGTCTCCAGCAGCACCGGCCCGGCGCAGACCAGGCTTTCTTTGTTGGCCAGGGCGATCACCGCGCCTGTCCGCGCCGCCGCCAGGGTGGGCGCCAGGCCCGCGGACCCGACGATGGCCGACATCACCCAGTCCGCCCGCAGCTCGGCCGCGGCCAGCACCGCCGCCTCGCCCGCGGCTGTCTCCAGCCCCGAGCCCGCAAGCCGCTCCTTGAGTTCGGCGTGGCAGGTCTCGTCGGCGATGACCGTCAGTTCGGGGCGCCAGCGCAGCGCCTGTTCGGCCAGCAGCGCGGCGTTGCGGCCGGCGACCAGGGCCACCATCTCGACATCGGCCGAGCCGTGCAGCTCAGCCTTGTGCAGCAGATCCAGGGTGGCGGCGCCCACCGAGCCGGTCGAGCCCAGGACCGTGACGCGGCGAGGGCTCAATGGACCCACCCTGCCTGATGCAGGTAGCGCGCGGCGGCGATGGCGAGGATGGCGAACATCAATCCATCCACCCGGTCCAGCAGGCCGCCGTGGCCGGGGATGATGTCCCCGGTGTCCTTGACCCCGTAACGGCGCTTCAACATCGACTCCCACAGGTCGCCGGCCATGGTGGCGAGGCCGCCGACCAGACCAATCGTGGCGGCGGCGGCGAAACTAAGGCGTGCGGTCGAAAAGTAACCTACCGCGACGCCCGCCGCCATGGCGCCGATCATGCCGCCGATAAATCCAGACCAGGTCTTGTTGGGCGAGAACCGCGGCCAGAGCTTGGGCCCCTTGAGCAGGTTGCCGACCCCATAGGCGCAGATGTCGGCCGACCAGGTGACGGCGAACAGCAATATGGTCCAACTGATCGGATTGGGCTGCCCGCGCATCCACATCAGCGCCAGGCAGGGCCAGACCATGTAGGAGACGCCAAAGGCCGCATCCTGGGGCGCGGTCTTCCCCGTCCAGGCCACCAGGCCCGCCGCAAGGATGCCGACGACCGCGACGGCGATGGCCAGCAGATAGTCGTGGCGATAGGCCAGCAGCAGCGGGACAACGACGGCGGCGGTCAGGGCGATGGCCACTCGCGTCGCCGTGCGGGGCGCGGTCATCTCGGCCCATTCGATCGACAGCAGGGCGATCGCCACAGCGACCAGCATCGGGAAGACGCCCGACAGCTGGCGCGGGAACAGCCACGGCAGGAAGATGGCGCCAACGACCGCCGGGATCAAAACCGCCGCCGAAGCCGCTCTAAGCGCCAGGTTTTTCCAGTCGAAACGCCTAGCCGGTCGCGAGGACGTCATCGACTTCGGCTCCGCCATATCGGCGCTCACGGCCGCGGTATTCCTCGATGGCGGCGGCCAGATGCTGCCCCCCGTAATCGGGCCACAGCACGTCCTGGAACACCAGTTCGGCGTAGGCTGTCTCCCAGAGCAGGAAGTTGGACAGCCGGCGCTCGCCGCTGGTGCGGATGATCAGATCGGGCGATCCGCCCTCGAAGGTCGACAGATGCTGCTCGAACACGCCCTCATCGATCAGGGCCGGGTCAAGCCGGCCTGCCTTCGCCTCCTCGGCGAGGCGGCGGGCGGCGTCAACGATATCCGGCCGGCCGCCGTAGTTGAAGGCGACCTGCAGCAGAAAGCGGGTGTTCTTGGCGGTCCGGGCCTCCGCCCGATCGATCACATCCTGAACGTCGCTGGCCAGGCCCGCGCGCCTACCGATAATCCGCACACGGACGTTCTCGCGCTCCAGCCGGGCCAGATCGCTTTCCACATAGGCCTTCAGCAGGCTCATCAGTTCGGAGACTTCGCGCGCCGGGCGCCGCCAGTTCTCGGTGGAGAATCCAAACACGGTGAGCCGATCGACCCCGAGCTGGGGCGCGGCCTCCACCGTCCGCTTCAGAGCGTTGACGCCGGATCGATGGCCGAGCGTGCGCGGCAGGCCCCTGGCCTTCGCCCAACGACCGTTGCCGTCCATGATGATGGCGACATGAAGTCCAGCCGAGGCGCGGCCCGGCTCCTTACCTTTCGGTTCAGACATCGGCTCCGAGCCGGATGAAGACGGCATGCCCATTGGCGTCCCTGGCGGATCGGCGAGGATTCTCCGGCGCGCCATTAAACCTGCATGATCTCTTGTTCTTTGGTTTTCAAGAGCTCGTCGACCCGCTTGATCGCCTCATCGGTGAGCTTCTGGACCTCACCCTCCATGCGCTTCAGCTCGTCCTGATTGATCGCGCCGTCCTTTTCCGCCTTCTTCAGATCGTCATTGGCGTCCCGGCGCACATTGCGCACCGCGATCTTCTGTTGTTCGGCGTATTTGCCGGCCATTTTGACGATCTCCTTGCGGCGCTCCTCGGTCAGCGGCGGGATCGGCACGCGGAGCATCTGCCCTTCGACTACCGGGTTGAGCCCGAGGCCGCTGGAGCGAATCGCCTTCTCCACCGACACAACCAGGGCCTTGTCCCAGACGTTTACATTGATGGCGCGGGGCTCGGGCACGCTGATGCTGGCCACGGCGGTGATCGGTGTCTGGGAGCCATAGGCCTCGACCGTCACCTGCTCGAGCAGGGAGGCGGAAGCGCGGCCGGTGCGCAGGCTGCCGAACTCCTCCTTCAGCGCCGAGACGGTCTTGTCCATGCGGTCACGGTAACGGGCCATGACTGGCTTTTCAGCGGCGGCCATCGGCCTCTCCTTCAGTGGTGGACGTCAGACGTCGTGCTTGATGACCGTGTGCAGGCCTTCGCCGTTCACGACATTGAGGAAGGACCCGCGATTGCGGATCGAAAAGACGATGATCGGGATGGCGTTGTCGCGCATCAGGCTGATGGCGGAGGCGTCCATGACGCGAAGATCCTTGGCCAGGACCTCTTGATAGCCGAGCTGCTCGTAGCGCGTCGCGGTCGGATCCTTCTTCGGATCGGCGGTGTAGACGCCATCGACGCTGGTGCCCTTGAACAGGGCGTCACAGCCCATCTCGGCCGAGCGCAGGGCGGCCCCGCTGTCGGTGGTGAAGAAGGGCGCGCCCACCCCGGCGGCGAAGATCACCACCCTGCCCTTTTCCAGGTGCCGCAGGGCGCGCCTGCGGATGTAGGGCTCGCAGATGGCGTCCATCGGAATGGCCGACTGCACGCGGGTGTGGATGCCCAGCTTTTCCAGCGCCGCCTGCATGGCCAGGGCGTTCATGATGGTGGCCAGCATGCCCATGTAGTCGGCGCTGGCCCGTTCCATCCCCTTGCCGGCCATCGACAGCCCACGGAAGATGTTGCCGCCGCCGATCACCAGACAGACCTGGATGTCCTGGGCCACCACCTCTCCGACATCGGCGGCCACCGCATCGAGGGTGGCCAGATCGATGCCGAAGCCCTGGTCGCCCATCAGGGCTTCGCCGGAGACCTTCAGCAGAACACGTTTGTACCGAGGCGCCGCCCGCTCTTGCGTCGGCGCGTCCGGAGCCTTGAACGATTGCGTAGATGACATGGAGCCTCGATGTGGCGCCGCGCTATGGCCGAGTCCAGCCGCAACATAACCCAAAGCTCCGCGACGTCACCAAGCGAAGGGCTCAACGATGGGTCAGGAAGGCGGCGTAAGCGTCCATGATGGCTTCGCGGTCGTAGCGTTTGGCGTTTTCCAGGCCCGCCGCGCGCAGCATTTCGAATCGGTCGGCGGCATCGGCGATGGCCCGCGCGGCGCCGGCGGGATCCTCGGGGTCGATCAGCACGGCGGCCGCGCCGGCGACCTCGGTCATCGGCGCCCGATTCGAGGTGATCACCGGACAGCCGCAACACTGCGCCTCCAGCACCGGCCAGCCGTAACCTTCTTCAAGGGATGGAAAGAGCAGCGCCTCGGCGCCGGTATAGAGGGCTCGGATGTCCTCGTCCGATGCGCCCTGGCAGGCGACGACGCGATCGGCCAGACCGAGAGCCTGAACCGCCTGCCGCAGATCGTCCGGCCAGGGCTTGCCGGCCATGACCAGCCGGGTCGCGGCGAAGCGGGGGGTCTTCAGCAGTTCGGCGTAGATGGCCACGACGCCGAGCCGGTTCTTGTACCACTGGTTACCACCGACATGGATCAGATAGGCGTCGCCCGTGGCCAGGCCGATTTTCGCCTTGGCGGCCGCGACCTCCTCCGAGCCGACCGGATGGAAATCGAAGTTCAGGCAGTTGCCAATCACCCGCCCCTCGCGCCGCCAGCCCAGGGCGCGCAGGTCTTCGTCCGTCTTGGTGGAGACGCTGACCACCCGTGCGGCCTTGACGAGATTGGACGCGATCCAGCGCTGCAGCACTCGCCCCGCCGCGCCCACCGGATGGCCTGGATAGCGGCCGCGCGCGGAATCGATGGCGATCAGGTCATGGCAGGTGATCGATGCGCGAGGGCCCGCGGCGGGCAGGTAGACGGCGTTGGAATGGTCGCTGATGTGCACCTGATCGTACTTCCGCGCCTCTGCCCGAAGCCGCCAGGGGAAGATCAGATACTTGTCGATATAGCCCAGCCATTTGGCGAGCCCGCCATCATCGACGCCGCCGCCGATCACCCGCCCGGGCCGGATCAGATCGACCTCGAACCCACGCGCGGCGAGACCGTCGCGGAGCATGACGGCGTAGCGCTCCATGCTCATCTGCCGGTCGGGCGCGTAGTTGCCGACCAGGAGCAGGCGCGGGCTGTGGGTTTGGGCGGAGGGCACGGTTGTGTTTCGTCAGCCACGCCAGCGCCGTCAAGACCCAGCGCCGCTAAGACAATGCGCGATTTTGTTGCGATGATTGCGGCAGCGCTCGTCTTCTGTGTCGCCCGCGTCTTTTTCTAAGCACAACAACGTCCTAGTCTGCACACTCCCGACCGGTTGACGAGAGCGCGGCCATGGACCGGCAAAGAGCCTTGAACACGACCCTGAGCGAAGCCGACGAAGCCGAGCCCCGCGTCCTGATCGTCGATGACGACGAGGGCCTGAAACAGCAGATCGCCAGCTACCTGGAAGGCAACGGCTATCGGGTCGAGACCGCGCGCGATGCGCCGACCATGGACCACGCCCTGGCCCAAGCCACCTTCGACGTGGTGATCCTGGATCTGATGATGCCGGGGGAGGATGGGCTGTCCATCTGCCGGCGGCTGTCGGCCCAGAACGACATCGCCATCATCATCATGAGCGCCATGGGCGAAGAGGTGGATCGGATCGTCGGTCTGGAGCTGGGCGCCGACGACTATCTGCCCAAGCCGTCCAACCCCCGCGAACTGCTGGCCCGCATCCGCGCCGTGCTGCGCCGGCGCCCGCCCGGCGGCGGCAATGACGCGGCGCCAAGGCATGCGCGGATCTACAATTTCGCCGGCTACCAGCTGGACCCGGCGCGGCGGCGGCTCAAGGCGCCCTCCGGTCTGATCGTGCTGCTGACCCGGGGCGAGCTTTCCCTGCTGATCTCGCTGCTCGACCGCGCCGGCGAGGTGCTGACCCGCGACCAGCTGCTGGACACCGCCCGGGTGGAGGACGCCGACGTGTTCGACCGGGCCATCGACGTCCAGATCAGCCGCCTGCGCCGCAAGCTGGGCGAAGGTGATCGCCAGGACATCGTCCGCACGGTCCGGGGTGTGGGCTATCGCTTGACCGTTCCGGTGACGCGCTCGTGACCACGCCGGCCCAGGCGGGCCGCAAGCTGGAAGCGCCGATCGCGGCGCAGATCGTCGCCTTGCTGATCGGCGGGGTGCTGCTCGGCCAGGTCATGACCCTGATCATCGTCCTTTTGGTGCCGCCCCCCCGGCCGGACGTCTATCGCCTGACCGAGATCGCCTCGGCCCTGAACGGCCAGACCGTGCATCCCAAGGATGGCCGCGACCTGGTGCGCGCCACGGGCGCCCCACCGCCGATCACCTATCCGCCGAACCGGCACAGTCACTTCCAGGCCATAGCCCGCCGCCAGCTCGCCGGCCTGCTCGGCGTGCCGGTAGACCGGGTGCGGTTCGGCGTCGATCGCGGCCGTCCGCCTTGGGAATGGGCGATGCTGGGCCCTCCGGTCCGCTCCCCCGCCGACGACAACAGGCCTATGTCGGACGCACGCGAACCGCCGCCTGGGGAGCCGCCGCCTGGGGAGCCAACGCCAGGCGACGCAACTCAGGGCGGCCCTCCGCCTCCGGGGGACGGACCGCCAGGCCGCTTCCATCATTGGTGGCGTTCCCAGCAGGCGATGTTCGGCGGCGATCGCGCGCCCCTGGTGTTCGACGATTTCACCGCGGCGCTGGAACAGTCGCCGGGCCAGTGGGTGGTGGTCAGCCCCAAGCCGGACCCCTTCCCCTTCGTCTGGCAGGCGCGGATCGTCGCCTGGCTGCTGGTCTGTTTGGCCGTGTTCGGTCCGGCCGGCTATCTGTTCGCCCGCCGGTTCGTGAGGCCGATCACCGCCTTCGCCGAGGCCGCCGACCGCCTGGGCCGCGACCCGCGCGCCAGCCTGGTGCCCCTGGACGGGCCGGCCGAGATCGGCGTCGCCGCCCGGGCCTTCAACGAGATGCAGGCGCGGCTGAAGCGCTATGTCGATGATCGCACCACCATGATCGGCGCCATCTCCCACGACCTGCGCACGCCGCTGACCCGCATACGCTTCAAGATGGAGGGCGGGCCGCCAGACCTCAGGCGCACGGTGGGCTCCGACATCGACCAGATGGAGGCGATGATCTCCGCCGCCCTCGCCTTCGTTCATGACGCCAGCCATCCGCACGAGCGGGAGGTGCTGGACCTGCTCTCGGTGCTGGAATGCGTCGTCGATGACGCCCGGTCCGGCGGCGGCGACGTCACCCTGGCGGGCGGCGACCCCCTGGCCATCGACGGCGACGCCCTGGCGCTGCAACGGCTGTTCGCCAATCTGGTCGATAACGCGGTCAAGTACGGCCACGAAGCCCAGGTCGGGCTGACGGCCGACGGCGGCGAGGCCGTGGTCCAGGTGACCGACGCGGGGCCGGGCCTGCCGGCCGCCGAGCTGGAGCGGGTGTTCGAGCCCTTCTACCGCACCGAGCCCTCCCGCAACCGCGACACCGGAGGGATAGGTTTGGGGCTGGCGGTAGCTCGCTCCGTGGCGCGGGCCCACGGCGGCGATGTGGTGCTCCGCTCGATCCCGACGGGCCTGGTGGCCGAGGTGCGGTTGCCGCTGGCCCGCAGGCCGGAGGCGCCGGTTAGGGCTGAGTCGGTGCGCCAGGTTGAGGCGGTGGCGGAGGACTGACGGAGCGATCCGTGGCGGAGCGGACTGTACAGAACTCCGCTCAACCCCGCGAATGCCGGGACCCAGATCATATGGCTCCCGCTGTGAATATAGGCCCTGAAGAGGGTTTCCGAATCACCCGTCGAGGCCGGCTCTATACGATCTGGGTCCCGGCATTCGCCGGGATGAGCGGGTTTTTTATTGGACTCATCCAACTCTAACCAGCGGCCGTCGCCTCTGCGAGCACCGGCGCCAGAGAAGCCGCCATTCGGTCCTGGCCCTCATCGTCGGCGATCAGGTCCTGGCGCACTTCCAGCTCGAGATAGTCCAACCCTCGCGCATCGGCATGCAGCGGGACCGTGTAGTCGATACCGTCCATGGCGTAGGGCTCGTTGTCGCCGGCCGCCTCGCCGAGTTCGCGGCCGAGCAGTTCGAGCATCCGGCGCGACAGGGCTGAATCCCCGCGATGCAGCACGCCCAGCCGCCAGGGGCGGACGAAGCCTTTAAAGACCGGGGTGAAACTGTGCAGCGAGAAGATCAGGGTGGGCTGGCCGCGCCCTGCCCGCTCGTCGAGGGCTTGCGCAATCCTCGCCTGATAGGGATCGGCGATGGCGGCTCGCCGGGCTGTCAGGTCGGCGGCGGACAGGTTCGCATTGCCGGGCACGACCGTCCCGTCGCTCACGGCCGGCGCCTGGTCGGCCGCGTCAGGACCGCGATTGCAGTCGAGCACAAGCCGCGAATAGGTCTGGCGGATGAAGCAGGCGTCGAGAGCAGCGGCCAGCCGCTCGCCCAGATCGGCGACACCGATATCCCAGGCGATGTGCCTGTCCATCGCCTCGGGCCCCAGCCCCAGATCGCCCAGAGCGGCGGGAATGGCCCGGCCCGCATGGTCGCCCAGGATCAGATAGGGCGAGGAACCGCCTGGATTTACGACGGAATATGGGGGCGGATCGTCGCGGCTGAGCAAACGGTTCGACCTCGTTAATGAATCAGAGCAACGCTCGTTGCATGCCGATCCTATCGATCCGCCACGTCACCCGATACCGGTACCGCAACCCGGTCGCGCTCGGGGAGCATCGCATGATGTTCCGCCCGCACGAGAGCTATGATCAACAGGTGCTGTCGGTGGATCTGGCCATCAGCCCGACACCGAGCAAAATCAACTATTTGCGTGACGTCTTCGGCAACTGCATCGGCGTCGCCCAGTTCGCGGGCCGCACCACCGACCTGGTGTTCGACAGCTTCGTGCGGCTGGATCATCGGCCCACCTCGGGCCTGGCGGATCTCGATGACGGCGACCTTCTGCTGGGCGATCAGGACACGGAGCGATTCGCCTATTCAGGTCACGACCTGACCGACCTGGCGGCCTCGATCCAGCCGGCCCATCCCGATCCGGACGGCGCCATCGAAGCCTGGGCGCGGCGGTTCGCTGCGCCGGGTGCGGGCGCCCTGCCCCTGCTGGTGGAGATGACCCAGGCTATCTATGCCGACTTCACCTACCGCAAGCGGCTGGAAAGCGGTGTGCAGACGCCGGCCGAGACCCTGGCGTCAAAGAGCGGCGCCTGCCGCGACTATGCGGTGCTGATGATCGAGGCCGCGCGACGGCTGGGTCTCGCGGCGCGGTTCGTGTCCGGCTACGTCTACAGTCCGACCCGTTATAGCCGCGGTCGCATCGGCGGCGGCCACACCCATGCCTGGGTCAGTGTCTACCTGCCCGCCCATGGCTGGGTGGAGTTCGACCCCACCAACGGCATCGTCGGCAACACCGATCTGATCCGCGTCGCGGTCGCCCGCGATCCGAGCCAGGCCACGCCCCTGCACGGCGCCTGGAGCGGCCTGACGACGGACTACCTGGGCATGGAGGTCAGCGTCGATGTCCAGGCCGAGGAAGAAGCCGCCGTCCCCACACGCCGCCTGCAAGCCGTGGGATAGAGCCGCTAACCGCTCGCTTACCAGGAGCGTGTAAAGATCGGCATTCACTTTGCAGGCGAACCCCTCGTCTCAGTTCGGGCGTCTCAATTCGGGTTCGTCGCCATGGAAGCCACTGCTATCGACATCAAGCCGCAACGTCCGGACGCCGACCGGGTGGTCGTGATCGGCGCGGGGATGGCTGGGTCCCTGCTCTCGCTGGTGCTTGGCCGCGCCGGCTATCCGGTCACGCTGATTGACGTGAAGCGTGAGCCGGCGTCGGATTTTCGCAATGAAAAGCTGGGGATAGACCAGATCGCCCGCCTGGATCGGCTCGGCGTCCTGTCCTGCTTCGAGGAGGCCTGCTGGGGCGACGACGCTGGACCGGAGGCCGGCATTCCGCTCAAGGACTGCGGAGCGCGCTACGATCGTTGGATCGCCCGGGTCCGCGCGGCGCTGCCCAAAACCGTCGAGTTCGTGGAAGGCAAGGTGGACCGGATCGAGACATCGGACGGCCAGCAGACGGTCACCTTGTCCGATGGCGGGACGATCAGCGGCCGCCTGGCGGCCCTGGCCACCGGCCGAGGCGAGCGGCTACGCGCCCAGCTGGGCGTCGAGCGGACCATCGTCAGCGACAAGCATTCGATCTGCCTGGGCTTCAGCGTCGCCAAGCACGCCGACCCGAAGGCCGAGATGGCGGCCCAGATCGTCCATGGCCGTTTCGGCGACCGCATCGCCTACGTCACCATCTTCCCGATGCTGGACGAGGTCCGGGTCAATGTCTTCAGCTACCGCGAGGCTGACGATCCCTGGATCCGCGAGATGCGGGAGAATCCGATCGCAACCCTTTCCAACACCCTCCCAGGCGTGAAGCCCGCGCTGGAAGGCCGCGAAGTCGTGCGCAAGCTCGAGGTGCGCGGCACCGATCTCTATGAGGTCAGCGGCCAGGTTCAGGATGGACTGGTGCTGCTCGGCGACGCCTTTCAGGCCACCTGCCCTTCGTCCGGCACGGGCGTCACCCGCATCCTCAACGATGTGGAGCGCCTGACCCAGGCCCATATCCCGGCATGGTTCGCCGGTGACGGGATCGGCGCGGACAAGATCGGCGCCTTCTATGCCGACCCGGCCAAGCAGGCCGTGGATCACGAGGCCATGCGCCGCTCTGTCCGGGGCCGCCAGGCGACGCTCGGAACCACCCCCTATTGGCGCGCGCGCCGGGCCGTGGCGGCGATCAAACGCTCCCTGGACGCCACCCGGAGCGCTCGCTGAGCTGACGGAACGGATGCCGCCGGCCCGGGTTCTGGTTTTGAACGCCAAGCCAGGAGCCGTCCCGTGCAGACCGAGAACCAACACGCCGTCGAGGTGCTCAACGGCCTGATCGAAACCACCTTCGACAGCGCCGAGAGCTACGGCAAGGCCGCCGACCTGGCGCGCAATCCCCGCGTCCAGGAGCTGTTCAAGCACAAGGCCGAGGCCAGGCTGCATCTGGCCCAGGAGTTGAAGCAGGCGGTGCGCAACCTGGAGGGCCAGCCGGCCGACCAGGGCTCGATCGTCGGTCCGCTGCACCAGGGCATCCTAGTCCTGCGCGACAAGATCGGCCGCAACAGCGACAAGCCGCTGATAGAGGAGGTCAAGCTGGGCGAGAGCTTCGTCCGCTACCGCTTCGAGCAGGCGGTGCGGGACCCCGACCTGCCCGCCGACGCCCGCGCGCGGATCGATCGCACTTTCGGCGCGATCTCCACCGACCACGACGAAATCTCCGCCCTGCGCCAGGAATTCGATTGAGACGACGCCGGAGGCGGATCGACCTTCGCCGCTCCGCGTTGAGAATTCAGTCCTTCAGGAGAAGATCATGGCGCACTTCAAGCTCAACGATGTCGATGAGAAATTCCTGCACACGCCGCAGGACGCGACCCTGATCTTCGCCGGCGCCAGCGGCACCGAGACCTTCATCGAGCGCGAACGGGACACGGTGGTGCGTATCTCGATCAAGTCGGTCGCCGTCGCCACCGCCGACGGCGGATCGCTGGAGGTGGTCATCGAACTCGACGGCCAGACCGCCAGCGGCCAGGACGGCCCGGCGCCGATCGAGAGCCAGTTGCGCGCCAGCCAGGGCGTGCAGGTGCTGGTCAAGGCCGGCCAACGGCTGGCGTTCAAGGCCTATCCCAAGACCAGCAGCGCCCAGGTGATGCGGACCATCGTCTGGACCGCCGACATGAAGCCCATCGGCATGCGCGATAGCGACGCCGATCATGCCGCGCGCCAACCGGTGATGCACCCCGGCCAGACCCAGGACCAGCCGGTCAACTGAGCCTGCAAATCGGCACAGCAGGCCGGTCGCCATCCGCCAAGGCTTGAGCTAAGCCCTCCCTGGCAACCTGGGAGATGCGCGTGCTGACGCAGTGGCGGATGAAGGATTTCGATGTCGGCGGCGGCGAGGCCGCGCGGGCCTTTGACGACCCGGCGACATCGAGCGACTGGATCGACGTCTCCGCCCCCGGCGACACCTATCTTGCCCTGCACGCCGCAGGCCGCCTGCCCGACCCCTTCGCCGACCAGAACGAGGCCGACTGCGCCTGGGTGATCGACCGGGAATGGTGGTGGCGATGCGACGTCGCCGCGCCGACGCACAGGTCGGACGACCGGCTGATCCTGACCTTCGAGGGGCTCGACACCTTCGCCGCCGTCTGGCTGAACGGCGCCGTGCTGGGCGTGGCGGACAATATGTTCCGGCCCTACGGCTTCGACGTCACCGACCTTCTGAAGACCGACGGCCCGAACAGGCTGGCGGTTCGGTTCGACCCGCCGGCCGACCGGCTGAAAGACATCGATCCGCCGCTGTGGCCCGGCCTGAGCGCCTCGATCGCCACCAACAAGCGCAACATGGTCCGCAAGGCGCAGTTCGGCTGGGGCTGGGACTGGGGGCCTACGCTGCCGACCGTGGGTATCTGGCGGCCGGTGGCGTTGACGATCCGCCACTCGGCGGGATTGGAAGACGTGCGGTTCTGGACAGAGTCCATCGCTGCCGATCACCGCGAGGCCAAGGTCGGCGTCGAGATCGTGGCCCGCGCGGGCGACAAGGCGCTGGTAGCCGACATCGCCCTGCTCGACCCCGCCGGCAAGAGCGCCGCGTCGGTCCGCGTTCCCGTCGCGGACGGCAAAGCCAACCACGCCTTCACCATCGCCAATCCCCAACTCTGGTGGACGCACGATTTCGGCGCGCCGACCCTCTATCGCCTTCAGGTCCAGCTGATCGACGGCGACGAGGTGGTGGAGCGCCGCGAACTCAAGGTCGGGGTGCGCACCATCGCCATCGACCAGTCGCCGGACCCGGACGAGCCGGGCGCGACCTTCTTCCGCTTCGTGCTCAACGGCCGGCCAATCTTCGCCCGCGGTTCCTGCTGGATCCCAGCCTCCTCTTTCGTCGCGGCGCTGGGCGAGGCGCAGTACCGGCCGCTGATCGAGAGCATGGCCGACGGCGCCCACAACATGGTCCGCATCTGGGGCGGCGGGGTCTATGAGCACGACGCCTTCTACGACCTGTGCGACGAGGTCGGGGTGCTGGTCTGGCAGGACTTCATGTTCGCCTGCGCGCCCTACCCCGAGGCCGAGCCGTCCTTCGTGGACAGCGTCGCGGCCGAGGCGCGCCACCAGATCGGACGGCTGCGCAACCACCCGTCCATGGCGCTCTGGTGCGGCAATAACGAAAACCAGATGATGCAGGACTTTCAGCGCAGGCCGGACGTTCCCGAGCAACCCTTCCTCGGCGCGCGCTATTACGACGAGATCCTGCCCGAGGCGGTGGCGGCGCTCGATCCCACCACCCCCTATTGGCCCGGCAGCCCGGCGGGCGGGCCGCACGCCAACTCCATGCTGGCCGGCGACGTGCACGACTGGACCGTCTGGCACGGCCTGCCGCCTGTGCCGGTGGATCGGCCGGTCGGGCGCCCCAATGCGACGCCCGAGGGCAAGGCCTACACCCGCTACGCCGAAGACATGGCCCGGTTCGTCAGCGAGTACGGCCTGCACGCTTCGCCTGCGCTGGAGACGCTCAAGCGCGCCATCCCGGAGCAGGAGCTCTACTACCACTCGCCGGCCATGGAGCACCGGATCAAGGACACGCCGAAGGACAAGGTGAACACCCTGCTGCTCACCTCCACCGGCCTGCCGGAGGACCTGCAAGAGTATGTGGACTTCACCCAGATCATGCAGGCGGAGGGGCTGAAGTTCGGCATCGAACACTTCCGCCGCCGCATGCCCCACTGCGCCGGCTCGCTGATCTGGCAGTACAACGACTGCTGGCCCTGCGTGAGTTGGAGCCTGATGGACTACAACGGTTTCGCCAAGGGCGGCTGGTTCTATACCCGCCGGGCCTATGCGCCCGTGCTGGCCTCGTTCAAGGATTTGGGTGAGGGCCAGGTCGAGTTGTGGATCACCAACGAGGGGCTGGGCGATCTGGCTGACGACGTGGCGATTGAGCTGGTCGATCTGAATACCGGGGCAGTCGTCGCTCAGGATCGGATCGAGGCGCGGGTCGAGATGAACGTCAGCCAGCCGGTCTGGTCCAGGCCGGGCGCCTGGCCGGCGCCGACCGCGGCGCACGCCCTGCACGTCCGCTCAGCGGGCGGCGCCTTCCCCGACAACCGCATCTTCTTCGCGGCCATCAAGGATGTGCACAAGCCGCTGGCAGTTAAGCCCGAGGTGGAGATCGTCCAGCGCGGGCCACATGAGTTGGAGGTGACGGTGAGCGCGTCGGCGTATGCCTACTTCACCCACCTGCTCGTGCCCCACGGGTGGACGCGGTTCAGCGACAACTACTTCGACCTGCGGCCGGGTGAGCGGCGGGTGATTACGGTGACGAACGCCGGAGTGGAGCTGCGGCCGGCGGATGTGACGGTGAGGAGCGTGTGAGGCGGGTTGGGGCCTAATCGCTCCTCCGGTGGAGGAGCTGTCAGGCTGCAAGCCTGACTGAGGAGGCCTTGCCGCTACGCTGGCGCCGCCGAACCGTCACCAATGCAAACTTTCAGAGGTCCGCGTAGCGGCCAGACCTCCTCAGTCGCTTCGCGACAGCTCCTCCATCGGAGGAGCGATTCGACACATGCCGGCCCGACCTCCCGACACTACCCGTCATGGCCAGCACAACGCCGCGCATGACGGGTGTCGTTAGACGAAACGACCTCACCCCTTCGTCGCTGCCGCAGCCACCGCCGCGTGCGGCGCTGGCTGCGGCACGGCCGCCTTGGCCGCGGCGGCTTTCGCCTCCTCGGCTCGGGCGCCAGCGAGCATGTCCGGCAAGGCGTAGTTGCCCTCGTGGCAGGCGTATTCGTAGACGATGCCCTTCAGCGGCGTGAACTCGTACTCGCCGCCCCACGGCTTGTCCCACATGCTCGGGTCGTCGATGGTGAACTGATAGAGCAGCCGATCCTTGCCAACCCGTGTGAAGCGCTCGGTCACGGTCAGGTTCTTCCAGGAGCCGTGATAGGCCATGGACGCCGGCAGATTGGTGGTCTCAACCACCAGGGTATTGCCTTCCCAGTGGCCGATGGAGTCGCCCATCCAGGGGCGGATACCGTCGGTGCGGTGCGTGCCATTCAGCCGCACGAGGCGGATGTCGTGGACCATCTCCACGTCGATGGCCACCGTGTCGCGGGTCTGAACGATCTGATAGTCGTTGTTGTAGAAGCCGTTGGCCAGCATCGGTGGGCCGGCGTTGCGGCCGAAGCCGAGGATGCAGCGCTCGCCGAGCGAGCGGTTTTCCGGATTATCGAACGAGCCAAGGCCGCCGCCGTAGCGACGATCATAGCCGGCGGGGGTGACGCCGGCCTTCAGCGCCGGGGCGCGGCCATTGGGGGTGGTGATGATGGAGGTGCGCGGCTCGCCATTCACCCGCATCACCTGATTGCCCGGATCGAGCCAGCCGTAGTTGTAGCCGCCGACATTGCCGCCGGCCGCGGCGAATTCCGGTCGCGTACCCGCGGCGGGCTTGTCGCCGCCCACGGACGGCGGCGGGGCGTTGGGATCGGTGGGCTTGTTGCCGTCGGCTGCTTCCTTCTTGACCGCCTGTTCCATCTTGGCGACTTCGTCGGCGGTGTAGACCGACCGGGCGCCGAAGGCCGCCGGCCGGGTTTCCGGCGTCAGGCTGGCGTTGGACCAGTATTGACCGAGGTCGGGTTGGCCGAAGGCGTTGCGCGGCGCCTGATAGGCGCTGCTGCCTTGCGCCTGCGCCTCGAGCGAGCCGGAAAAGGCGACGGGGGCGAGGCAGATGGCCGTCCCCACAGCCAGCAAGGCTAAGCGATTCATGTTCCACTCCCCGGGCGTCGAGCGCCGTGTGCGACGCGATTTCGCCTCTCAGGATACCACAAACACCGGACAGGCAACCGGGATTCAGGTTTCAGGTATGTAACGCCGTGTCAGCGGCGCCGTAGCGTCATCTTCAGTCCATTGCGGGGAGCCAGGGTGATCCTGGCTCTGAGCGACAGGTCCTGACCGTCAACGAACTCCGGCGCATAGTGCTGAGCCATGGTGGCGAGGATCAGGTGCGCTTCGGTCATCGCCAGGGCCGCACCGATGCAGATGCGCGGGCCTCCGCCGAAGGGCATGTAGGCGAAGCGGTCGCGGCCGGCGCTGTTTTCGGGGGAAAAGCGCTCGGGATCGAACCGGTCCGGATCGTCCCACAGCAGACGATGGCGGTGGATGACCCAGGGCATCATCACCACCTGGGCGCCTTTAGGGATGCGCTTGCCGCCGATCTCGTCCTCGGCGACCGCCGCACGGCCGGCGAGCGCCGGGGCTGCGGGATAGAGCCGCATCGCCTCCTGAATGACCTGGCGGGCATAGGGCAGGTTCGCCAGATCGTCATAGGTCGGCGCCCGTCCCCCCAGCACCCGGTCCAGTTCCGCGTGCAGCCTGGCTTCGGCCTCTGGGTGTTTGGAGAGCAGATACCAGACGAAGGTCATGGTCCCAGCGGTGGTCTCGTGGCCGGCGATGAAGATGATCACCACCTCGTCGCGCACCTCCTGCGCGGTCATGGCGCCGCCGCCCTCCCCATCCTTTTCCGGGGCGTCCTGGGCCGCGACCAGCCGAGCCAGCAGGTCCACCGGTGCGTCCGTTGGACGCGCGGCCCTCGCCTTGATCAGGCTTTCGATCGCGGCGTCCAGAGTGCTGAAGATCTTTCGGACCCGCTCCAGCGTCCGCTTCATCCGCCAGGGTCCCAGGATCGGGACGATGTGGAGCAGGCCGAACCGCATCTCCGCCATGCCGCGCGTCAAGGTCTGGTCGACCAGGGCGCCCATGCCCTCGCTGTCGGCCGAGAACATGGTCTGGGAGATGATGTCGAGGGTGAGCGCGGTCATCTCCGCCTCGATGTCGATCTCGGCGCCGGGCGCCATGGCGTCCCATCGCGGCAGGAAGCGGCTCGTGGCCTCGACCATGGCCGGGGCGTAGGCGACGATGCTGCGGTGGTCGAAGGAGGGGGCCATGATGCGCCGGTGTTTGCGCCACTTGTCGCCATCGCTGGTCAGCAGGCCGTCGCCGAACGCCGCGCCGAGAATGCGGGTCTCTTCAGCGCCCTTGGGATAGTTGGCGACATTGTCCAGCAGCACCCGCTTGATGTCAGCCGGGTCGCTGACGATGAAGGCGCTGCCGAAGCCGCCCTTGAGTTCGTAGACCGGCTTCTCGTAGGCGCCCCTGGGAACGATGGCGAGATTGTTGTCCTGGGCCAGGCGGAACATCTCGAACAGGGACAGCGGCTTTTCCGGCGGGACCACGGTCACCAGGTCCGGCGGCGCTGTCGTCTCGGCAAGGCTCATCGGACGTCCCCCTCGGCTTTCCGAATGCTAGTCCCCTTAGTCGCCGCCGTCCGTGCCGATGGATGCAGGAGCGTTCGAGCCGCTTGACGAAGGGACGCAGAGTCTGGGCCTGATGCGGCTCATGGGGAGGATGCGTCGTGGATGCAGACAGACGAGCCGTTGTCGCAGGACTGGCGGCGGCGCCGCTGCTCGGCCCCTTGCTCGGACCGACACCGGCCATGGCTGAGCCGGCCGCCTTCCGCATGATCGAGCCGGTCTGGATCGAGGTGTCCGGGGGCCTTCGCCTGTCCGCCCGGCTCTGGCTGCCAGCGGACGCGGAGACGAGGCCCGCGCCGGTGGTGCTGGAATACATTCCCTATCGCACCCGCGACTCCTACCGCGCCGTGGACGACCACTGGGGCCCGCAGTTGGCGGCGCGGGGCATCGCTTTTGCGCGGGTGGACATTCGGGGCTCCGGCGATTCCGACGGCCTGCTGCTCGACGAATACCTGGCCAGCGAACAGCAGGACGCGGTGGAGGCAGTCGGCTGGCTGGCGCGGCAGCCATGGTGCAACGGCGCGGTGGGGATGCGTGGCATATCCTGGGGCGGGTTCGCGACCCTGCAGGTCGCGGCGCTGGCCCCGCCGGCGCTGAAGGCCATCATGCCCATGTGCGCCACCGACATGCGGTTCGCCAACGACGCCCACTATGTTGGCGGCGCGCCGGGCCTGACCAATCTGAAGTGGGCGGCCGGGTTTGAGGCGGTGATGGCCGGGCCGCCAGACCCTGCGGTCGCCGGACCGCATTGGAGCGACCTATGGCGCAAGCGATTGGAGGCCACGCCGTCCATCGCCGCGCGGTGGCTCGAGCACGGGAGCAACGACGATTATTGGCGCCACGGTTCGATGGGGCTGGACTACGGGGCGATCAAATGCCCGGTCTATATCGTCGATGGCTGGTCCGACCCTTACGTCCAGTCCGCCGAACGACTGCTGCGTGGACTGAAGGTCCCGAAGAAGGCGATCATCGGCCCCTGGGGCCACATCTATCCTGACCTTGGCACGCCCGGGCCAAGTCTCGACTGGGCCTTCGAGGAGGTGCGCTGGTGGCGGCATTGGCTGATGGGCGAGGACAATGGGGTGATGGCCGGACCGGTGCTTCGCTTCTTCATGCCCTACGCCACCCCGGCCGAGACCGGCATGGCCGAACTGCCCGGCCGCTGGGCCTCGGAGGCGGCGTGGCCGTCGCCCGGCATCAAGCCGCAAACGTTGTTCCTGGCGCCCGGGGCTTTGGCGAGGTCGGCGCCGGCGGCAGGTAAACTGACCTATGTCGCCGACAAGGTGGTGGGCTTGGCCAGTCCGGAATGGATCCCCTACGCCAAGGCCGAACTGCCCAAGGACCAGTCGCCGGATGACGCGCGCTCGCTGATGTTCGATCTGCCGCTGACCGAGGACCTGGAGGTCGTCGGTGTTCCGATGGCGCGCCTGCGCGTCGCATCCAACCAGCCGGTCGCCAAGATCGCCGCGCGGCTTTGCGAGGTCGACGCCAAGGGCCGCTCCTGGCTGGTCAGCTATGGCCTGCTGAACCTCAGCTTCCATGACGGTGTAGACAAGCCGCCCCAGGCTCTGGAGCCGGGCAAGGCCTATGACATCGACCTGCCGCTCAACACCGTCGCCCACCGGTTCAAGGCCGGCTCGACCCTGCGGCTGGCGATTTCGGAAAGCCTCTGGCCGCTGGTCTGGCCATCACCCAAGGTCGTCACCTTGGAACTGGCCCTTGGCGAGGCCAGCCTGACCCTGCCGGTGCGTCCCGCGCCCGCCGCCGAAGCGTCCTTCCCTATCCCGGTGACCCACATCGCCTTCTCACGCGGCGAGCCGACCCTGAGCATCGATACCGGGCCATCCGGCCTGGTCCATGTCGAGGGCGGCTGGCCCGACCAGCCGTCGAAGGTGAGCGGGGTCGGGACGCTGCTGTCGGGTTCAGGCCCGGACATGGTGCTGGACCTCGACCCGACGAGCCCGGGCGACAGCCGCTGGCAGGTCAGTCAATCCAGCCGCTTCCGGCGCGGCGACTGGGACGCGGAGACGCGGGTGACCATCGTCATGACCGCCGATGAGGAGAACTACGCCGTCGAGGAGCGGCTGGTCGGGCTCGATCACGGCAAGGTGGTGTTCGAGCGCAGGCGGTCGGACAGGGTCCCGAGGGGGTTCTCATGAGCGGTGGAAGATAAGGAAGATAAGGGGACACGATCATGTCCCCTTATCTTCCGCCGGTCAGCTGGGACCGAGATGGTCATGCCCGCCGATGGTCGTGAACGTGAGTTCCTCGGTAAAGTGGTTCTTGCGAGTATCTTCAACGTAAGAGGCAATGATCGCAGGCTTGGTCCACGGCTTCCTGGCTGGCTCGTGGACGATACTCGGCTCAACCCCGGCGGCCACTCCGCCGTTTACAACAACACCAGACAACGCCAACTCCAACTAAAGCAAATCTTACGACACTATACTTGCGACCGTATATAGGCCCGCCGACATCTCGACAAGACGCGCGCGGCCGGCGAGGCTCAGGTTTCCGATCCCGTGGAACGACGAAGCTGGCAAATCCTACTCGCTGATCGGCGCTGTCGTGCAGCCCAGCCTGGAGTCCGCCAGGCCCACATAGAGCCGCCACTCGCCCTTGAAGGCGACAAGGCCCTGGACGAAGCAGACGTTGCCCACCTGGCCCCGGGCCTCGGCCTTGTCGATGCGCAGGAAGGGCTGCTGCAGCCGGCCAATCACCGCCGTGGGGTCCAGGGGGTCGAACAGCAGCTGGCCCGGCTGGTAGGCGAATCCCGGCGTGCCCGGCTCGCCATCGGTGGGGTGGTTGGCGCCATTGTAGAGCAGCACGATGCCGTGCTTGGTCAGGACGGCCGGTGGGCCGGGTTCCACCAGCATGGAATCGAAACGGCCGCGTCGCGGTCCGGCCAGATTGCGCAGGGCGGTCGGGCCGGGCACGCGGTCCACCTTCCAGTGGCCGGTCGCGGGTTCGGCGCCGGGGACCCAGGTCAGGTAGCCTTCCGGCGCGATCTGGCCCTCGATCGGCTTCCAGTGGATCAGGTCTTCAGACGTCGCGCCGAACACCTGGCCCTCGCCCCACCACATGCGGAACAGGCCGTCGTGACGCGCGGCCACCAGCCGGCCATCTTTCAGTTCGGTGAGGATGGCGCCCGACTTGGAGGGGCGGCGCACATAGGCCGTGCCCGCGAACGCCGGGCCGTGCTTGGTCCAGACCCGCAGGTCCGGCGACGTCGCCACGAACATGCAGCCGACCTTGCCGTCGAAAGCGGTGTAGGTGCAGACGAAGCCGCCGTCGGGGGATTCGACCACGCGCGGGTCCTCGCAACCACCCGGCCATTCCCAGGCCTGCCAGCGATCGTCGGCGGGGAAGATGACCGGCTCCGGCTCAAGCTCGAAATTCAGTCCGTCGGCGCTGGTGGCCAGGCCGATGCGCGAGACGCCGGCATAGCGGCCGACCCGGTCCTCGGCCCGCACCAGCAGGCAGACCTTGCCGTCGTGAACCACGGCGCCGGGGTTGAAGGCGTCCTTGGCCGCCCAGGCCACCCGCTCGCCGCTGGCCGGGCAGGTGAAGGTCACCTCTGGCCGATCCTCCAACACCCGGGTCGGCGATGGGAAGGGTCCCAGCGCCCAGTCTGGGAGATAGGAGGAGGTCTCGACGGACGCCATGATCGGTCTCTCAGTTATAGCCGCGGAACCATTCGACAAAGCGGGCGACTGCAAACCCATTCACGGCGGCTTGGGTTTCGTGTTCCCAGCCAGAGCTATGATCGTCAACGCCCCTCGCAGCCAGGAGCCGGCGTATCTTGTCAAAGTCGATGTACCGCCCCATCGCTCCCGATCGTTCCATCCGATCGAGCTGCGCCAAAAGCTCCGGCTCGTGCGATTTAACCAGGGCCTGGAAGTCGGGGATCTGGTCGTCGTTCTTGCGCCAACGGGTCTGGTATTCCGGCGGATAGAGATCGGCCAGGGCGCGACAGGCGAGATAGCGCGTCCGGCCGTTCTTCACATAGAGGTCAAGCGGGATCGCCAGCGCGAGTTCCACCACCCGCTTGTCGTAGAAGGGGCGCGTTGACTCCAAGCCATGTTGGGCCGCGACCCCCGGCCCCACCTTCGCCATTCTCTGCTCCAAGGCCTTGATCATGTCAGCGCGCATGTCGCGATTGACGCGCCGCTGGCCGACCGGAACGAGGGTTCTTTCGACGGCGATGCTGGCTGCGAATGACGGATTGATCGAACCACCGCCCCAGATCGCCGGGCGTCGACCTCTAAGGCGTTTGTAGGCTGCCAGCAGCCATTCTGGGGCCAGCAGGAAAAGAACATCCCGCTTGGCGATGTCGATCCACCTCGAGCCTGTCATGCGCTGGTCGGCGGCGAATTCCCGGAAGAACGTTCTGAGGCGGCCGGCCGCCAGCAGGCGGGCCAGCGACGCCAGACCGCGCGGGTTAATGGTCTGGTCGCCTCCATATCCGTCCAGCACCACCTGGGCGCCAGCCCCGGCAATCGCGCCATAAAGCGCGTGCTGGACCGCAATGTAGGGGGTGACGGGCCCGTCGCAGGCGCGAAACCCGTCCTCCATGTTCTCGAAGGGGTTCATGCCTTCGCGCTCGACGTACCGCACGTCGAGATGCTTCATATCCCTGGCGCACATGGCCACCCATTTCCGCGCATGGCGGATCGTTCCGCTATAATCGGCGGGCATGACGGAAGCGGCGCAGATCAGCTTGCGGCCCTGAGCATTCAGGGTCTCGCCCGCCAGCGCCGCCACCGCGGTGCTGTCATAGCCGCCGCTGAGCAGCAGTCCGGCCGGCGCCCGGGCCCGCCGCAGCCGGCAGGCCACGGCCTCGCCCAGTACGCGTCTGTAGGCCGCCACATAGTAGGCCTCATCATGCCCGAGATGCGCTGGATCAGCCTGGGGTCGCCAGTAGGCGCGCTGCGTGCGCTGTCCCGCCTCGGTGATCGATATGACCGTGGCGGACGGCAGGACCCCTATGCCTTCAAATCGGGTCCGGCCCGGTTCAACCGACCTGTCGATGACGAGCAACCGCGCGATGGCATCGTCGCTGATCGCACGCGGCGTGGCCGGCAGCGCCCACAGCCCCTTGATTTCGGACGAAAAGACGAACTGGCCTTCGCCGTGATGAAAGAAGACGCAGCGCTGTCCCAGGTGGTCGCGTCCCAGCACCAGTTTGCGGGCGGGCGCATCCCAAATCGCGAAGGCGAAATCGCCGAGGAGTCGGCTCGCGCAATCCCCGCCCCACCGCTCGTAGGCCCTGATCAGCAAGCCGCTGTCCGGCATTTCCGCCAAGGCGGCCGCGTCCACCCCCAAGGCCGTCGCCAACTGTTCGCGGTTGTCGAGCCTCAGGTCAGCCACAACCACCACGCTGGAGGCGGCGCCTTCCAATGGCTGATGATCGAACTCATCTTCAGTATTGGTCCGCAACAGGCCATGACCGAGCCCGACCGCGCCTTCACGCCAAAACTTGAAACCGTCTGGCGCCAGATGGGCCAGGGTCTCCGCCATGCGCGTCAGCTCGCTATGCGCGACGGGGCGCCCGTCCAGATTGACGATGCCGAAAATGGCGCTCATGCGATGCTCGAACGGAGGTGAAAAGCGGGCTTCCGCATTAACCCGGCAAGGCTTCGTCGATCATGATCGCCTTGAGCTCGACCATCTCGCGAAGGAAGTCCTCGACGTCGCTCCGGCAAGCCTCCGGCTCGACCTTGTATTCACCCACCAACTGGCCGCACAACGCCTCGACCGTCCTTGGGCTCCCTATGAGCTCCCAAACCCGCCGTCCAATGCGTGAAACCCCCATGTATTGCCCGGTCTCCACGCTCATCATCACCAGGTCGTCAGAGACCGAGGCGGTGAGCCAATCGCCGTTGCGCCGAACCATGCCGTCCAAATCGAGAACCCTCTCCGCGTAGAACTTCACGGCCTTTCAGCCATCTCAAATCCAGAAGACCGGCGCCTTATGACGCGCGCTGCTTAATTCGCCGCTGATCCAGTTCAACGTAAATTGGGTCGAGCGCCTCCGCCACGGCGGCGGCCACCGGCGCTGGCAAGGGATCAACGGGCCGGGGACGGTAGGGTTCACCGGTATGGCCGTGATAGCGCGAAACATCCCGCATACGGTCAAGTTCCGCGGAGGTCGGCGAAATGCCGATCGCCGGACAGACGATGCGCCACGCTGCATCGGGCAACTCGCTATAGTCCACGATAACCATGTCATCAGCCAAGTGCGCCCGCGCGGCCATAAAGACCAGCATCGACTTGTGCAGGGCTGCCGAAGCCAGCCGCTCCGGCTCGTCCGCGCCGACGTTCAGCCAGCGGCTTGGCGCGCGCAACAGCGACTCGATGATTTCCTGGGGCCTGCGCTGAAGCCAGACCACGGGAACCGACGGGAAGACCCGGCGCAGCGCGGGAAGATACCGGATCATCGAGCTGCTTAACTTGATGACGTACCGCGCCTCATCGCCAAACCGAATCCGCCCAAGGGCGCGGATGACCTGACGGGCCGTCCGGGTCCGCTCGTCGCGTCCGTCGGGCTCCATCGCCGCAGCCAGCGCCGAGCCGATCACGCTGGCTTCCGAGACGATGATCGTCGCGTCCAAGGCGCCGAGCTGCTGCGCCAACAGGGTGGAGCCGCAACGGGCCGCATGGGCGATAATGACAGTGGGGTCCAACGAAGGCGAACCATCGAGTGCATCAAGGGCTTCAACGCCCGTCCAGACGGTCGGCCGCGAGGCGTTCGTCCGCCAGGCATCGATCATCCGGCGAAAACTGCGCGCATTGAACCGGCAATCACTCAGGTCGGCCCATTCGACGCGCGTCACCTCAGCCGTCTCGAGGGAAATTGGCGTCCAGCGGGCGTCAGGCCCCTTATCCAGTTCAGCCATCGACGATGCAGATCAACTGCTTTCGAGCGAGTTCGGCCAGCACGTCCAGGAGCTCGCATTCATCAGCCAGGTCAGGATGCGCAACCAGCGAAGCGAACGGCATGCGCCGACACTCGCAGATCAGGTGCAGGGCCTTCCGCTCAAGCCGCGAAAGCCTGATCGGCGCTCCGCCAAGTTCGATCCGGACCTCGTCCACAACATCGAGAGACAAATCCACCGGGCGCCTGAGGTTGGTCATCAGCACGCTGTCCGGCGAAAGACGTCCGGCAATGTTGAATGCGCCGGCACGGTTGAGACTTCGTTCCGCATCGTCCGCGCGGAAATAGGCCTCGAGCGGTGTGCGATCGATCAGGTCGTGAAGCGCCGCCTTCAACACCCCTTCCCGCGCCTGCCGATCGCCAGGGTCGGCGTTGCGGGCGAGGTTGGTGCGAAAAACCTCGTGTTCGCCGGCCTGAATCGCCAGCCAGTTCACATAGTCCGCGCCGACCAACTCATTGATTCCGATGGTCAGGTGGACGGAAGGGTGTTCGACGGGCACAGCCGCGTGGACTTCGCCGCGCGGCAGGTAGAGCACGTCTCCAGGCGCAAGCACATCTTCCCAGATCACCGGCATGTCTCGCGGGGGGCGCCCGCGACGACCTTGAAGGGGATAGGGGTGGTGTACGCCGTGCCGGCGCCAACGCTTTGAGCCATAGAGCTGCAGCACGATGATGTCATGCGCATCGGCATGAGCATGAAACGCCGAATGTTCCCCAAAGGTCGCGTACATGTTGACGTTCACATGCTCGCGAAGGACCCATTCGATATTGGTCTGCAGTTCATTGATGGCGGGAACCAACCGTCCGATCTCATCGACGACCAGAGAGGCGCCGTCTTCGGCAAGGCCGCGCACGATGTCCGCGCGCAGCCGGCCGGACTTCGGGTCCAGGTACATGGAGGGTTCGGCGGTGTTGCGATTCGCGACCACGCGCAGCTGATCGGGAGGCAAGCCCCGCATGCCGATCAGACGATCGATCTCCGCCCACGACAACAGAGACTGAACGCGTGCTGCGTCTATCTTGTGTGGCCCCCACGGCGTCTTCGACACGAAATGGTCGAGCAAGGCCTGCACTCGATCCGGGCCGGCCAAGTCCTCAAGGGTTCTGATCATGGAATTCGGACAACAATCCTGCTCCACTGGCAGGAAAGCGCCCCTCAGTCAGTAGCGCGGCTTAGCTGAAACCAACGGAATCATCTTCCGGCGGACTAACCGGCTTATTTGTGTCCGAGGCCGAGGTGCTGCTCACCACATAAGGCGCTTCCCAGACCTCCCGGGAGTCCAGCGTCTTTTCATTTTCGGAAACGGTGCGCTCATTGATGTTCACGGGACACTCCACGGCCGGTCACCAGCCTCAACGTTCATAGACACTAATCCGTTCCGCCTGCATAGGCGCGGCCGCATCTTTTCCGCCCCGGGTGCGGCCCGCTCGGGTGAAGGTCCCCTCCGGCCGGTCTCCAGCACCCGCGTCGGCAAAGGGTGGCGGTGACGCAGGGATTCGAACCCTGGATACCTGTTAAGGGTATGACGATTTAGCAAACCGTTGCCTTCAGCCACTCGGCCACGTCACCACGCCGGGCTCGCATAGCCGGTTTGCCGCCGCGCCGCAACGCGGCAGGCGCCTCATCGCCCCCGCGTTAACGCGGGGCTCATTCCAGGGCGTCTAGAGTGGCCGCGCTGTAGAACGCAACCGACCGGGCACATGCCGACCGCCGCCTTGAATTCCCGACGCGATTTTGTCGCGGACGCCGAAGATGCGCCCGCCACGCCGGTGTTTGGCCGCGCGGGCACAGGGCCACAACCGACTCAACCGGACGCCCCCACCGCTTTCGAAATACCGGCGTTCGAGGCGCCGCTTGGGACGGAAGTCCCGAAGTTCGAGCCCGCCCGCGATCACAACGACCGGCGTGGCCCGCTCCGCCCCAAGGCCCTGGTGTCCACGCGCTCGCGCCTTCGGGGCGAGGCCGTCGCGCGGATGTTCCGCGCCGCGGACATCGCCGCGCTCACCGGTCTGACCTGGGCCGCCTGCGACCTGACCAATCCGCTGGGAGTCTGGATGAGCCCGGTGGGCGCCGTCGTTCCCTTCTTCGCCGGCGCGCTGATGCTGATCCTTGGCCTGGGCTCGACGCGGGCCTACGGCTTCCGCGCTCGCGAGGGCCTGTTGCATCACCTGATGACCGTCACCGGCGCCTTCGCCATGACCGGCGCGGCGCTCGCCGCCATCCTCTGGACCGCCCACGCCCCGGACGCCCTGGCCGAGAGCATCACCATCTGGTTCAGCCTTGGCCTTGTGCTGAGCTACGCCCTGCATATCGGCTGGTGGATGGCCGTGCGGCGCCTCCGGCTCTCCGGGCGGCTGACGCCAAACATCGTCATCGTCGGCGCCACCAAGAACGCCGAAAAGATGGTCAAGGGCGCGCTGGAGCGCCGCGACGTCGCCGTGCTGGGCGTGTTCGACGACCGCAAGGGCCGCGGCCCGGACCAGGTCGCCGGCGTGCCGGTGCTGGGCGAGGTGCACGAGATGATCGGCCACCGCATCATGCCCTATGTCGATCGGGTGGTGATCACGGTCACCTCCACCGCCCAGACCCGCATCCGCGCCATCGCCGCCCAGCTGCACGCCCTGCCCAACGAAGTCACCCTGCTGATGGACGTCGGCGACAGCGGCTCGGCCTCGGTCATGTCGCGCATGGCCGACATGCCGCTAGCCCAGCTGGCCGGCAACCGCCAGGACCCGGACCGCGCCGCCGCCAAGCGGGCGCAGGACCTGGTGATCGGGATCATCGCCCTCATTCTCGGCGCGCCGATCATGGCCCTGATTGCGCTGGCCGTCCGGCTCGACAGCCCCGGCCCGATCTTCTTCCAGCAGCGGCGCCACGGCTTCAACAGCGAGGACATCGTGGTCTGGAAGTTCCGGTCCATGCGCCATGCGCCGCGCGAGGATCGCGGCTCGCGGCAGGTGTCCTATGACGACGACCGCATCACCGCCGTCGGCCGTTTCATCCGCCGCACCAGCCTGGACGAGCTGCCGCAGATCTGGAATGTGCTGAAGGGCGAGATGTCCCTGGTCGGCCCGCGTCCCCATTCGCCGACCATGAAAACCGGCGCGGTGGAATCCTCCCGCCTGGTCGCCGAATACGCCCACCGCAATCGCATGAAACCGGGCATGACCGGCTGGGCCGCGATCAAGGGCTCGCGCGGGCCGGTGGATACGCCCGAGAGCGTTCGGCGCCGGGTGGCGCTGGATATCGAATACATCGAGCGCCAGTCCTTCTGGCTCGACCTCTACATAATGCTGATGACCCTGCCCTGCCTGGTCGGCGACCGGCAGGTGGCGCGCTGAGGCACACCATGTTCTGGCGCGGGGTCATCGGCTATCTGCCGGTCAATATCGTCCAAGGCGTGGTCGGCCTGCTGACCATCGTCGTCTTTACGCGGGTGTTGTCGCCGGCCGACTACGGCGTCTACGCCCTGGCGGTTTCAGCAACCAGCCTCGTGCACACGGCCACCTTCAACTGGCTCGAATGCGCCATGGCCCGCTACTACGCGCCGGAAGCCGAGGGCGGACGGCTGCCGGGGCATTTCGCCACCATCTATCGTACCTTCCTGGCCATGGCCGTGGGCTTCCCGCTGCTGGCCGGCGCGATTGTCTGGCTGATCCCCATGCCGGCGCCGCTGAAGTTCGCGGTGGGCTGTGGCCTGGCCGCCATCATCTTCCGTTGCCTGCTCAAGCTGGCCCAGGAGCGCCGCCGCGCCGCCGGCGACGTCAGCGGCGCGGCGATCATCGACATCGTCCAGACCCTGGGCGGCTTTGTGATCGGCGCCGGCATGGCGATCGCCGGCTTCGGTGGCGCGGGGCCGATGATCGGCATGGGCGCGGCGGCGATGATCTGCCTGACCTGGGCCCTGCCCACCGAGCTGCGCAAGACCAAGGGCGGCGAATTCGAACGGGCGCGGATGAAGCTCTATGCGGCCTATGGCCTGCCCGTCTCGATGTCGCTGATCCTGGCCCTGGTGCTGGCGACCACCGACCGCTTCCTGCTGGCCGCCTACCTCAATGAGAGCAGCGTCGGCGTCTATCACGCCGGCTACAGCCTCGCGAACCGCACCCTGGACGTCATGTTCATCTGGCTGGGCATGGCTGGCGGTCCGGCCGCCATCGCCGCCTTCGAGCGCGGCGGCCAGGCGGGACTGCGCGCCGCCGCCCGCGAGCAGGCCTCCTTCATGGTGGCCCTGACCCTGCCGGCCGCCGTGGGCCTGGCCCTGGTGGCGCGACCGCTAGCGGAGCTGATGGTCGGCCCCGGCCTGCGCGAAGGCGCGGCGCATGTGACACCGTGGATCGCTGCCAGCGCCCTCTTGTCCGGCATCACCACCTACTATTTCCACACCGCCTTCACCCTGGCCCGCCGCACCCAGCTCCTGCTGATCGCCATGGCGGTCCCGGCGCTGAGCAATGTCGCGCTCAACTGGCTGCTGATCCCGCGCATCGGCCTGGACGGGGCGTTGTGGGCGACTCTGATCAGCTACGGCCTCGGCATGGCGGCCTCGTGGGCGCTCGGGCGGCGGGCGATCGCCCTGCCCATCCCCTGGGCCACCTTGGCGCGCTCCGGCGTGGCGACGGTGGCCATGGCCTTCGCCGTCCTGAGCATTCCGGCGTTCGGCGGATTCTGGGAGCTGGCCGTCAAGGCCAGCGCCGGAGCGGTTGTCTATGGTTTGGTGGCGTTCGCGTTCGATGTCTGCGGCGCCCGCAGTCGAGGCCTGCGCCTGGTGCGCGGCTTGCAGGCAAGGGAGGCATGATGTTCGAAGCCGAAACGTTTGTGGACAACTCAGCCTTTGGCGCCGCCCGGCCGAAGCTTTCCGTGCTTGCGCCCTTCTACAGGGAGGACCCGAGCCATCTGCTGCGCGCCCTGGACGCCGAGGCGTGCGGGCTGGATGGTGCGGTCGAGCTGATCACCCTGGACGACGGGTCGGGCGACGACACGCTGGCCGCGACGGTCGCGCGATGCGTGGAGCGGCTCAAGTCGCCGACCCGGCTCATTCGCCTCCCGGCCAATGTCGGCCGCGCCAAGGGCCGCAACCGGCTGGCCGAGGAAGCGCGTGGGCAATGGCTGCTGTTCCTCGACAGCGACATGGCGCCAGACTCCCAGCATTTTCTCGGGGCCTACCTCGATCTGATCGAGGGCGCCGCCCCGCCGGTGGTCTGCGGCGGCTTTTCGCTGCATCAGGCGCCCGACGTTCCAGACCACGCCCTGCACCGGCATATGGCGCTGAAATCCGACTGCCTGCCCGCCGCCGAACGCAACCTGGCGCCGGAAAAGCACGTCTTTACGTCCAACCTGCTGGTGCGCCGGGACGTGTTCGAGGCGGTGAAGTTCGACGAGGATTTCCGCGGCTGGGGCTGGGAGGATGTGGAATGGGCGATGCGCGTCGCCCGCGACCACCCCATCGCGCACATCGACAATCCGGCCACCCACCTCGGCCTCGATCCCGCGGCCGTGATCGCCGCCAAGTACGAGCAGTCCGCCGTCAACTTCGCGCGGGTGGTGGCCGAGCATCTGAACGTGGTCGAGACCTATCCCAGCTACCGCCTAGCCAAGGCGTTGAAGCGAGCGCCCCTGCGCCAGACCTGGCGGCCGATGCTGAAGTCCGTCGCCCTGGCCGAGCGCCTGCCGTTGGGGGCGCGGGACGTCGCCATGCGCCTCTATCGCGCCGCCCTCTACGCCGAGGCCGTGTGATGCTGGCGGCGGAGGACTACAGCCCCGACCGGTCGCTGAAGGGCAAGCTGCGCCGGCGCGTGGTGAGGCTGCAGGAGCGGCGGCCGGCGCATGTGGCGCTAGAGCGGCCGATGGTCTCCTTCAGCTTCGACGATGTACCGATCAGCGGCTTGGAGACCGGCGGCGCATTGCTGGAAGCGCGTGGCGCGCGCGGGACCTACTTCGTCTGTGCGGGCCTGGCGGACCAGGACAGCCGCATGGGCCGCTACGCCAATCGCGAGGAATTGCTGGCGGCCCAGGCCAGAGGCCACGAGATCGCCTGCCACACCTATGGGCACCTGGACTGCGGCGCGGCCGACGCTGCCACGATCGACGCCGATATTGCGCGCAACGAAGCTGCGCTGGCCGACTGGGGCGCCGGTAAGACGACCACCTTCGCCTACCCATATGGCGACGTCAGCCGGGGGGCCAAACAAGTCGCCGGCCAGCGGTTCGCCGTCGCCCGCGCCCTACATCACGGCCTGGTCGAGACCGGCTCGGACCTCAACCAGGCGCCGGCGGTGGGCATCGAGGGCGCGGACGGACTGGTTGTCGGGTTGCGTTGGCTGGAGCGTGCCAAGGCGCGCAAGGCCTGGCTGATCCTCTACAGCCATGATGTGCGCGAGGCGCCGTCCCCGGTGGGCTGCACACCGGCGGCCCTGGAGCAGGCCATAGACGCCGCCGTCGCGGGCGGGTTTGATATTGTCACCGTCGCGGAGGGCGCGCGGCGGGTGGGCGCGCGTTGAACTCATAGGCGAGCGCAGGCGGAATGATTCGGCGCAAACTCAACAGGCTCTAGCTCGACAGTTGTGCATAGCCGGGCATAGTTTCCGCCACTTCAGCCACGCGGTTAAGCCCATGCTTCGAATTCTGACCGCTTTGGCGGCGCTGCTGATCGTGGGCCTGCAGGCGACCTCCGCCCCCGCCGACACGCCGGTCAGCGTCCGCACCGAGGCCGGAACCGTCATCGGCCGCGAAGCCAACGGCATCGACGTCTTCAAGGGCGTTCCCTTCGCCGCCTCGACCGCGGGCGCGAACCGCTGGCGGCCGCCGCAGCCCGTCGCGCGTTGGCCAGACCCGCGCGACGCTTCGGCTTACGGCCCCGCATGTCCCCAGACCACCTTCGGCGCCCAGCCCAATGGCGGCGGCTATGCCGGGCCAACCAGCGAGGACTGCCTCAACCTCAACGTCTTCGCCCCCGGTGACGCATTAGAGGGGGGCGCGCACCAGGCGCCGGTGATGGTGTGGATTTTCGGCGGCGGCAACGTCGCCGGGGCCAACTCGATCGCGCCCAACGACGGTACGGCGTTCGCCCGCGACGGTGTGATCCTGGTGTCGGTGAACTATCGGCTGGGCGCGCTCGGCTTCTTCGCGCACCCTGCCCTGTCCAAGGTCACACCAAAGGGCGAGCCGCTGGCCAACTATGGCCTGATGGATCAGATCGCCGCGCTGAACTGGGTGAAGCGGAACATCAAGCGGTTCGGCGGCGATCCGAACAACGTAACCATTTTCGGCGAGTCCGCCGGCGGCCAGGATGTGCTGGCGCTGATGGCCAGTCCCGCCGCGCGCGGCCTGTTCGCCAAGGCCACGGTCCAGTCCGGCGGCGGCTGGTCCAAGCCCGCGTTGCTCGCCGACGCCGAGGCCAGAGGCGTCGCCCTGGGGCAAAAGCTGGGTTTGCCGGCGGACGCCAGCGCTGATCAGCTACGCGGCCTGCCCGTCGCGGCGCTGGTGGCCAACGGCGGCGGCCAGATCGGGCCGATTCTGGATGGCCGCATCGTTACCGAGAGCACGGCCGAAGCCTTCGCCAAGGGCGATCAGGCGCCCGTGCCCTTGATCATCGGCTCCAACAGCGATGAGGCCTCGCTGCTTCCGCCGGGGTCCGCCATGGCCTATCTGGCCGATCAGTCGCCCAGCGTGGTCGCGGCCTACCCGGACGAGAAGGCCGACCCGGCAAGGCTTGCCCGCGCCATCTTCGACGACGCCGTCATGGGCGCTCCCGCGCGATGGGTAGCCGGCAAGCAATCGGCCAAGGCGACGGCTTTTCTCTACTACTTCTCCTATGTGCGGGTCGTCCGGCGCGGCAAGATTCCGGGGGCGAACCATACCTCCGAGAACCCCTATGTGTTCGACAGCCAGATGGGCATTCCGAGCTATGCCGATCAGATCCAGGCCGAGGACCGGGCCATGGCGGCGCTGGTCCACTCCTGCTGGGTCAGTTTCGCCAAGACCGGGGCGCCGGCCTGCAAGGCCGCTCCCGTATGGCCAGCCTATACGACGGCTAGCGACCAGTTGATGGAGTTCGGCCTGACGGCGGATGTGAGGAAAGGTTTCCGCAAGGCGCAGCGCGATGCGGTGGAAAAGGTGGCGCTGCCTTAAAGCGGCGGTGCGACGCCCTCTCCTTCGACAGGCTCAGGATGAGGGCGACTTATGAGCCGGCGCTTCAGTAGAAATCCTCACCCCGAGCTTGTCGAAGGACGTAGCGCAGCGGAACGCGTAGCGAGAGGATTTCGGACCCTAAACGCTGCCGGCCATGTAGTCATACACGTCCGCGACCCTGGTCACGGTGATGGCGATCTTTTCGTCGCTGATCTGGATTTCGCCCCGCGCGACGGGGTGGTTGTTGGCCAGGATCCAGACCTCGTCGGTGGTTTTGGCGTCGAGGGGAATCACCGCGCCACGGCCCATGCGCAGCAGCTGCGCCATCGGCAGCACCGAGCGGCCGAGCACCACCGATATCTCGACATTGACGTAGTCGACCTGACTCACTCGTGACCCCACACTCTAGGCGCTCTTGCGTTGGACCGCCCACGCGCCACATTAGCGGTGCATGCTTGATCTCCCGTTAAATGATGCAAGTTCCAGGCCAGGGTTAACGCGGGCCGACGGCCTTGCCGCCGGCTGGGCGGTTTCGCGTGGGCAGGTGGCCTATCCTGACGCGGTGGCCGCCATGGAGGCTCGAGTCCAGGCGATTTTGGATGGAACAGCCGGCGAATTGGTCTGGCTGCTGGAGCATCCGCCGCTCTACACCGCCGGCGTCTCGGCAAAGCCTGCCGACCTGCTCGACCCGGATCGCTTCCCGGTGTTCCAGAGCGCGCGCGGCGGCCAGTACACCTATCATGGACCCGGCCAGCGGGTGGCCTATGTGATGCTCGACCTGCGAAAGCGCAGGCAAGACGTGCGCGCCTTCGTGGCGGCGCTGGAGGACTGGGTGATCGATGCGCTCAAGACCTTCAATGTGGTCGGCGAGGTTCGCACCTGCCGCGTCGGCGTCTGGGTCGACCGCAAGGAGGCTGGCCTGCCGGTGCGGGAGGAGAAGATCGCCGCCATCGGGGTGAAGCTGCGGCGCTGGGTCTCGTTCCATGGCATCAGCCTGAACGTCGAGCCGGACCTGTCGCACTTTGGCGGCATCATCCCCTGCGGCATCACCCAACACGGGGTGACCAGCCTGGTGGACCAGGGCCTGCCGGTGACCATGGACGAGGCGGACGCCGCGCTGAAGGCCAGCTTCGTGAAGCTGTTCGGACCGGTGATCGAGGCCGAAGCGCCGGTTTAGCTGTTCCCATATCTCCGCCGGCTGGACCGCTGGTCCGCGCCGTGGGATGTGGGACGCAATCAATCAAAGCCAATCTGGGGATGACCGCCATGAAGACCCGCCGCGCTCTGGACACCGTCGCCAGCCTGGCCCTGGCGATGGCGGTGCTGCCCGGGCCTGTCTGGGCGCAGCCAGCGGCGCCGGCCGCGACCATCCCGCAGTTCCCGCCGGGCCCCGACTATGCCGGCGTGGCGGGCTCGGCGGCTGAGAATGCGCGGATCACCACCCTGTGCGGCGCCAATCGCAATGCCAAGGATGGCTACTTCGCCCCGCCCGCCTTCCCCGAACAGTCCCGGGCGCCAATCGCCCACTCCAAACAGCCGTTCAAGATCGAGGTGCTGGCCAAACTCGACCGCTCGGTGGGCCTGGCCTTCCTGCCAGACGGCAAGCTGCTGATCACCCAGCGCGCCGGCGGCCTGCGCACCCTCGACGCCAAGGGCGCCGTCTCCGAACCGTTGAAGGGCGCTCCAGCGATTGTCGGCGTCATGGGCACCAGCAACACCGGCCCGCTGTTGGACCGCGATTTTGCGAAAAACCGCATCGTCTACTACGGCTATACCGCCGCCCCGCCGGCCGGGAGCGGCGGCTATGTGGGCCGAATTCTCAAGGCGCGGCTGTCGGCGGACGACACCAGCCTCGAGGATGTCACGACCATCTATGAAGCGCCGTATCTGGCGCCGCGCCGGCTGATTCAGCTGCATGACGGAACCCTGGTGATCGCCTCGGGCGAGGTGGCGTCCGGCGGGCCCAACCCGCAGTCGATGACCGACCCGCGCGGCAAGCTTTTGCGGATCGCCGCCGACGGCTCGATTCCGAAGGACAACCCTTACCTGAGCGACCCCAAGGCCAACCCGGCCCTCTATGCGGTCGGCTTCCGCGACGTGCAGGGCCTGGCGATCAATCCGGCCAGCGGCGAGCTGTGGGCGGCCGAGAACGAGCCCAAGGGCGGCGATGAGCTGAACCGGATCAAGGCCGGCGGCAACTATGGCTTCCCCATCATCAGCTATGGCCGCCAGAACGACGGCCAGTTGATCAACGGCGGCAAGACGGCCCAGCCGGGCCTTGCGCAGCCGGTCTATTACTGGACCCCGTCGATCGCGCCTTCAGGCCTGCTCTTCTACAGCGGCGCGGCCTTCCCCGCCTGGAAACACAGCGCCTTCGTGGGCGCCATGTCCGGCGAGCAGCTGGTTCGTCTGGAGATGAAGGGCGGCAAGGTCGTGGGCGAGGAGAAGCTGCTGATGGACCGCTGCAAGCGCACCAAGGACGTCAGCCAGGGACCGGACGGCCTTATCTATGTGATCACCGATGAGAGCCCCAGCGAAGTGTTGCGGATCAGCCCGGGGAAGTAGGAAATGGAGAGATAAGGGGACACGATACTTATCCCTTGAAGCGCTCGGATGCAGCCACCGATGCGCGCTGGGATAAGTATCATATCCCCTATCTCCAGCGCTTGATGTTTATCTAAGCCTGCACCTTGCCAAGGCTCAGAGGACTCACCCCAAACCGGTTAGCGCCCTGCTCTCCCGTCATCACCGCAAGTTCGACCACGGCCCAGATCAGCACCAGGCCGAAGATGAAGTCGAAGAAGCCCGGCGTGTGCGGCCAGACGGCCATCAGGCAAAACAGAATCAGCGCCGCCCACCAGCCGGAGCGGCCACGGTCGTGCAGACGCTTGGACAAGACGCAGGCGCCGCAAAACAGCATCACCGGATAGACGATCCAGCCGGTGACCCAGTGCAGGGCCGTGCTCACCCAGCTCTCGTACAACACCAGCACCACGATCATGATGGCGGCAGCCAGCCAGAACTGCGCGCGGGCGAGGCGTCCGTGCGGCGACAGGAAGAGCACCCTCCAGTCGATCTCGCCCATGCCTTGCCCGCTCCGAATTTCGCCCTATTTGATGGGGCACGTTAGGCTGCGTCGGCGACCGCGGAAAGGCCGCGTACTGGCGAAACAGATGCTTATCGGGCAGAATGCAGGCATGACCCAAGACGCTTCCACCATCACCCGCTCCGACATGGGCTTCGACCTCACCCCGCCCACCGAGGCGGAGCTGAAGGTGCTGGAAGCCGACCTGACCCAGGAAGAGGCGGAGGTGCTGCTGCACCACGGCACCGAGGCGCCGTTCTGCGGCGGGCTTTTGAACAACAAGACCGACGGCGTCTATGGCTGCCGCCTGTGCGGCCTGCCGCTGTTTCGCGCCCAGACCAAGTTCGAGAGCGGCACCGGCTGGCCAAGCTTCTATGCGCCGATCGACCCGGCCCATGTCCGCGCCGTGCGCGATGTCAGCTACGGCATGGTCCGCACCGAGACCCGCTGCGCCCGCTGCGACAGCCACCAGGGCCACGTCTTCCCCGACGGGCCGGCGCCGACACGGCTGCGCTACTGCATCAACTCGGTGTCGCTGAGCTTCACCGCCGATGGCCAGCCCCTGCCCGATCCGCTGCATCGCGGCGATAAGCTGCCGGGCTGATCGGCGCCTTCTTGCGAGAGACCTGCGGGCCCGAACTCCTCACGCTACGCGCTCCGCTGCGCTACGCCCTTCGACAAGCTCAGGGTGAGGATTTCTATTGATCAGCTGGCGTTAAAGTCGCCCTCATCCTGAGTCTGTCGAAGGAGAGGGCGTCGCACTGGCGGCGAGGCCCGACCCGTGCCAACCTCGCGCCACAAGGGCGGAGGACGGAACATGATCAGCTATCGCGCTATGGGCGGCATGGCCGCCGCCTTGTTGCTGGCGGCCTGCGGTCCGGCCAAGACCGGCGCCAACAGCGCCGAAAGCCATGCGCCCGGCACCACCCTGGCCTCCACCGCCGGCAGCTGCTCCAGCTATGTGGCCGGCACGCCCGGCGTGATCCGCACCTTCTGCGGCGGTCCAGCAAAGGTGAAGCTGACCATCGGCGGCAAGGAACACGACCTGAGCGGCGGAACCTGCGAAACCCAGGGGCCGATGTTCAGCCTGAACCTGGGGGTGGTGTCCACCGACGACCTGGGCGGCCCCAAGCCCGACTATTTCGGCCTGACCATTCCGTCCAGCGGCGGCCACTTCAACAATGCGATCCTAGCCGTGAATGTTGACGGCAAGGGCTATGCGATCACCAGCAACAGCGGCGACGCGACGGCCACCGGCGGGAGCTTCTCGGGTGCGGCCATGGGCGACGCCGCGCCGATCACCGGGACATTCACCTGCTGAGCGGCATCGACTTGCCCTTTTCCGCCATTGCTTTCGGACAATCGTTGGTTTCTTTGCAATAGCGCTCAAGCACGACCTTGAAGACGGGCATGAGTTGGTCCTGCGCCAGCCCCATCGACCGCATCGCGATGATCAAGCGCTTTGCCTTTATCGAACGGCCGACCTCGCTATCATCGAAGACGGCCAGCGCAGCATGTTCCAGGGATGTCGAATCCTGGTCCGCCCGAGACAGACCAAAGAGCGTAGATGTCGCCAAGGTCTTGATCCGCCTCTGATAGATCGCCCGTCCGATTGGGCTTTCGGCGAAGCCAACGGAGGCCTCAAGCTCGCGCACGGTTAGAACGGACGCGTAAGCGTTGACGAACAGGTCATCCAACCGCCGGCCGTCCTCGGGAGGAAGCGATGCGATGATGGCGGAGAGCCTTGCTCGATGTTCGACCGACATCGGCGGCAGGTCGCCGACCTCTCGCACCATGTTGACGCCGGGCATAAGCGCGTCTTCGAGGCCGACATGCTGGGCGGCGCTGAGCCGCCGGGCCAGAGCCAGCGCCCGTTCAGGAGGTTTCGCCGTAGGTGGTTTCGCCAGCATGACTTTATCGGGAGCTGCCGTCCCTCCCGCTTCTCCGAGAGTTGCGAGGATCGGCCTCGCATCGTCACTGAGCTCAACCGCCTTTCGGTAGTCCGCTATCGCTCGGACGTGGTCTTTCGATATCTCACGCATTCGACCTCGGATGGCGACGACCTCCGCGTTTTTGGGATCGAGCTCGACCGCGCGGTCAAGGTCAGCGAATGAACTGTCGAGATGTGCGGGAATGTGGTCGAACAGATATTTTCTGTACCAAACGTGACTGCGCGCGACATAGGCGGGTGCGAGCATCGGGTTCAACCCGATCGCGCGGTCAAGGTCAGCCAGGGCGTGATCGAGTTCGTTCTTCGCGGTCCAAATTTGTCCGCGATCGGAGTATGCACCGGCGAAGTCTGGGGCTAACGTGATCGCGCGGTCGTAGTCGGCCATGGCCCGATCAAGATCGCGCCTCTCCATCATCACATTTCCACGATCCTTGAACGCCAAGGCGAGCTTGGCCGGAGGCTCGGTATTTGCCTGGATGATCGCGGTGCAGCCCGAAATCACGCGATCCTGGTCACCGTTCTTCCAATCCTCACAGGCCGCCCAGTTCGCCGCCGCGGGCGTTTGGGCGAAGCTGGGATGTCCCCAGACGGTGGCGAGCGAGAGCGCGACTGCCGCGTAAACTGATCTAAGCGAAACAAGGCTAAGTGTTTGAACCATCCGCAACCGCTCCCCCGGGCAGAAAACACCGCAACGGAGGATCGCACGCGTCCGGGGGCGCGGCCAAGCCCTACAGCGGAATGTTGTCGTGCTTCTTCCAGGGGTTCTCCAGCACCTTGCCCTTCAGGCTCTTGAGCGCGCGGATGATGCGGCGGCGGGTTTCGCGGGGCATGATCACGTCGTCGATATAGCCCAGGCTGGCGGCGACGAAGGGGTTGGCGAAGCGCTGCTTGTACTCGGCCTCGCGGGCGGCGATGGCCTCGGGATTGTTCATGTCGGCGCGGAAGATGATCTCCACCGCCCCCTTGGCGCCCATGACCGCGATCTCGGCCGTCGGCCAGGCATAGTTGAAGTCGCCGCGCAGGTGCTTTGAGCTCATCACGTCATAGGCGCCGCCGTAAGCTTTGCGGGTGATCAAGGTGATCTTCGGCACCGTGGCCTCGGCATAGGCGAACAGCAGCTTGGCGCCGTGCTTGATCAGGGCGCCGCCCTCCTGCTTGGTCCCGGGCATGAAGCCGGGCACGTCCACCAGGGTGATCAAGGGGATGTCGAAGGCGTCGCAGAAGCGCACGAAGCGGGCGGCCTTCCGCGCCGCGTCGATGTCCAGCACCCCGGCCAGCACCTGCGGCTGGTTGGCGACGATGCCCACCGGCTGGCCATCCATGCGCGCGAAGCCGCACACGATGTTCTTTGCCCAATCCTTTGCAATCTCGAAGAAATCGGCCTCATCGACCATCTTCAAGATGAGCTCTTTGATGTCGTAAGGCTTGTTCGGATTAGCCGGCACGAGACTGTCGAGGGAGGCTTCCTCGCGGTCGGCTTCATCAAAGCTGACGCGCACCGGCGGATTCTCGCGGTTCGACAAGGGCAGGAAGTCCACCAGGCGGCGGATCTGGGTCAGGGTCTCGAGGTCGTTGTCGAAGGCGCCATCGACCACGCCGGACTTCATGGCGTGCATCCGCGCGCCGCCCAGCTCCTCGTGGCTGACATCCTCGTTGGTGACCGTGCGGACCACGTCGGGGCCGGTCACGTACATGTAGCTGGTGTCCTTGACCATGAAGATGAAGTCCATGATCGCGGGGGAGTAGACGTCGCCGCCGGCGCAGGGCCCCATGATCACGGCGATCTGCGGGATGACGCCTGAGCAGAGAGTGTTGAGCAGGAAGATGTCGGCATAGCCGGCCAGGGCCTCGACGCCCTCCTGGATGCGGGCGCCGCCGGCGTCATAGAGGCCGATGATCGGCGAGCCGACCTTGGCCGCCTGTTCGTACAGCTTGACGATCTTCTTGGCGTGGGCGCCCGACAGGGAGCCGCCGAAGACGGTGAAATCCTTGGAGAAGACGAATACCACCCGGCCGTTGATCGTGCCCCAGCCGGTGACCACGCCGTCGCCGGCGATGCGGTTCTTCTCCATGCCGAAGTCGTGGGCGCGGTGTTCGACGAACATGTCGAACTCCTCGAACGAGCCTTCGTCCATCAGCAGGTCGATCCGCTCGCGGGCGGTCAGCTTGCCCTTGGCGTGCTGGGCGGCGATCCGCCGCTCGCCGCCGCCGGCCCGCGCCTGCGCCCGGCGCCGATCAAGCTCGTCGAGAATATGCTGCACGCCCGTGGTCCTTAAGCCCGCCAAGCCGTCAGCCGTAGACGCCGCTCACTTTGATGACAAGCCGGCGCCGTTGGGTCACCCCGACGCCTTAGACGCTCAAAGCCTTGAACCATTGCCCGAGCATGACGGCTTCCACGCGCCGGTTGGCCGTGCGCGCGGCGGCCTCGTCGTCAAAGCCCCATTGTTCCTCCTGGAAAGCCTCGTCGAGCCGCGAGACGTCGAATGCCGCCTCCGCGCCGATCTCGCCCTCGCGGACCGCCAGCGCCAGGATGGCCGAACCATAGAGGCCCACTCCATAGGCCAGGCCAGCGAGGCCGAAGTCATCGGTAGCGGCGGCGATGTCCGCGAGCCGTTCCAGCGAGGCCTCCGGCTGCGGCTGATGGCGAATCCCCGCGACCCGGACGAGCCGCACGCCCAGCGCCCTGTCGGCCCAGTCCAGCAAAGGGATCCAGAGCAGCTCCTGGCGCGCGACCAGGGTCCGCGGCGCCTCGGCGAAATAGCAGAGCAGGTCGGCGCCGGCGTAGCGGACAATTTCGGCGCAGGTCCCGGCTCGGGCCGCGGCGACACCATCGACAGCCGTGAAGGCGAGCCGCGTGGCCGGCATGGCGGCGAGATTGATCTTGTCGCCCTGCGCGTCCCACTCCCGCGCGATAAGGTCCGCCAGCGCCTCGGTCGGCAGAGCCAACCGCGCACCCTTGGGCGTGCGCACGGCGCGACTGTCCAGCATGACGCCGAAGCCGCCGTCCAGAGGCGCGGCCTGCGACGATTTGTAGAACCGCTTTGGCGCGTCGTCGGGCTTAGCGGCCATGGGAACACCACACTTGGATAAGAGGCTGCGACGGAACGGGGGCTTAATCGCGTTCGAGGTATAGTTCCTTGAGCTAGCGTATGGAGTTACGCCATGTCGATAGACCCGAACTTGGGGGCATCGATTGCGGCGACCCGGTTCGGCCTAGGCGCCAAGCCGGGAGAGCTGGACGCCGCGCGTGGCGACCCTAAGGGTTTCCTCAAGAGCCAGATCCGCGCGAGCGGCGCCGATCAGCCCTTGGGCGATTTCAAATCGGGCGCCGCCCATTTCGTCGAGGTGCGCGAGTACCAGTTGGCGCGGCGCGACGACAAAAAGGCCGGCGCCAACCTCGATCCGGTGAAGGACGCGCTCAAGCAGATCCGCGACAGCGCCCAGCCGGAGTTCCTCGCCCGCGCCCGCCTCGCCGCCCAGACCGACGCGGCCTTCCGCGAACGCTGGACCCTGTTCTGGTGCAACCACTTCACCGTCGCCGCCAAGAACCTGGAGACCGCCGTGCTGGCAGGCCCGTTCGAGCGCGAGGCGATGCGCCCGCACGTATTCGGCCGGTTCGAAGACCTGCTGGCCGCTTCGACCATGCATCCGGCCATGCTGCTCTATCTGGATCAGGCCCAGTCGGTGGGGCCGGACAGTCCGATCATGAACCTGCGGGGGCCGGGCGCCGGGCGGTTCGGCAAGGGCGGGCTGAACGAGAACCTGGCGCGGGAGATTCTGGAGTTGCACACCCTGGGGGTCGGCTCCGGCTATAGCCAGGCCGACGTCACCGAATTCGCCCGCGCCCTCACCGGCTGGACGGTGCAGGGGCCGATGACCGCGCACGTCGGCGGCGTGTTCGCCGCGCCAGGCGAGCCGGGGGAATTCACCTTCCGCGCCGCGGTGCACGAGCCGGGCGCGCGGCATATCCTGGGGAAGACCTACAACCAGGACGGCATAGCCCAGGCCGGGGCGGTGCTGCACGACATCGCGGCCAACCCGGCCACGGCGCATCACCTGGCCACCAAGATCGCCCGCCACTTCGTCGCCGACGATCCGCCAACCTCGCTGGTGGCCCGGCTGGAGCGGGCCTACCTGGGATCGGACGGTCGGCTGGATGCGGTCGCCATCGCCCTGATCGACGCCCCCGAGGCTTGGTCGCCCCGGCAGGCCAAGTTCAAGACGCCCTATGAATTCCTGATCTCCAGCTACCGCACCGTCGGCCTGGCGCCCGACGATTTCACCAAGTTCGGCCCGGTGCTGAACGGCCTCGGCCAGCAACCCTTCAACGCCCCCTCGCCCAAGGGTTGGGCGGAGGAGGCGCAGGCCTGGGCCGCGCCGGACGCCATCGTCAAACGGATGAGTTGGTCGGAGGCCTTCGCCCAGGCCGCCACCCCCGTGATCGGCCAGCCCCTGCAGATCGCCGAAAACAGCCTCGGCGCACAGCTTTCGCCGCCGGTGGCCCAGGCGATCGCGCGGGCTGAGTCCCGGCCCGAAGCCCTGTCCATCCTGCTGATGAGTCCGGAGTTCCAACGCCGATGACGCACATGCCGATGACACGCGCGCCAATGCCCCGCGACCTCACCCGCCGTTCCGCGCTTACCCGCAGATCGGCTTTGGCCGCCGCGGCCGGGATCGGCGTCTCCATCTCCTTCCTGGGGCGGCAGGCCTTCGCCGCCTCCGATGGCGACCTCAGCCGCCGCAAGCTGGTGGTGATCGTCTGCCGCGGCGCCATGGACGGGCTTTCGGTCTCGCCGCCGGTGGGCGATCCCAACTACCACGCCCTGCGCGGCGAGATCGCCATCGCCGGCTTCGGCCAGCCGGGAGGCGCGCTGCCGCTGGACCAGACCTTCGGCCTGCATCCCAAGCTTGAGACCGTCCACGCCCTGGCGCTGAAGGGCCAGGCGCGGATCGCGCCGGCCGTCGCCACCCCAGACCGCGCCCGCTCGCACTTCGAGGCCCAGGACGTGCTCGAAAGCGGCTCCAGCGTCGTCTATGGCGCCAGTTCCGGCTGGCTGAACCGGTCGATGGAGGCGCTGGGACCGCGCAAGATCGAGGCGATCTCTGTCGGCGCCCAGGCGCCGTTGATCCTGCGCGGACGGGTGCAGGCCGCTTCGTGGTCGCCGGGCGGCTACAAGGACCGCGACTCCCGCCTGCCCGGCATCCTGACCGATCTCTACGCCCACGACCCGCTGCTGGGACCGGCGCTGGCCAGCGGCCTGGACACGGAGACCATGGCCAAGGCGGTGACCGCGGCCGAAGCCGCGATGGCGCCCAAACCGGTCCTGACTCCGGCCTCGATGACAGCAGGCCAGCCGGCGCCCGACGCCATGGCGATGACGGGCAAACCTGGCGGCGGCGATGCGGCCGCGCGAGCCTATGCTCAGGCTGGCCGCGCTGGCTCGGAGGCGGCGCGCAAGCTCGGAACCACCCTGGCCGGCTTCATGACCCAGCCGAACGGGCCGCAGATCGCCGCCATCTCCATCGACGGCTTCGACACCCACGCCAACCAGGGCAATGCGGAGGGTCAGCTGGCCAACCGCCTGGCCTATCTGGACGCGGTGGTGGACGGCCTGAGCACCGGTCTGGGTCCAGAGTGGAACAACACCGTCGTGGTCGCCGCCACCGAGTTCGGCCGCACCGCGCGCATCAACGGCACCAAGGGCACCGACCACGGCACCGCCTCCACCGCCCTGGTGCTCGGCGGCGGCCTGAAGCGCGGCGGCATCATCGGCGACTGGCCGACCCTGCAGCAGGCCAAGCTGTTCGAGAACCGCGACACCGCGCCCACGATGGACATGCGCGGCCCGTTCAAGGGTGTGCTGGCGGAGCAACTGGGGGTGAGCCGGCGGGCGCTGGATACGGTGGTGTTCCCGGACAGCGCGGGTGTCGCGCCAGCGGTGGGGATTGTGGCTTAGAGCGGCTGAGGGCGCATTGAATTGATCAGTCGGCGCTCGCCCCGTCCGTCACGTCGCTTCGCAAGAGCTACGCGCCGCGCCACCTCCCCCTCTTCGCTTCGCTCGAATGGGAGGAGGAAGACTACGCACTCTTCTCCTCCCCCGTGAGTGCAGCGAAGCGGGCGGAGGTGGCGCGGCGCTGAAGCGTAGCGGAAGCGACGTGACGGAGGGGGCGAGCGCCGGCCGTTCGATTACATCTGACCTCACAACCTGATCTAGTCCCTTCTCGCCACCCTGCCGTGTCGCTCCGCAACGAACGGCTTTCCGCTTGCAATACCTTCGCCCGATCCGCGTCCTAGGTTGAGCGCCGCGCGAGGTTGATTCTGAGCGGCGCGATCGACGGACTTGGAGGACGGCTTTGGCGCCGGGCGTAACGGCTAGCAGAGACCTGCACGGCGCCTCGACGCCCGACCCGGTGGCGAGCCGGATCGAGACCGCCCGCGCGCTGCTGCAGGCCCACAGAGCCGCCGAAGCGCTGGTTCCGGCCCAGCAGGCGGCCGGCTTGGCGCATGGCAATGCGGAGGCCGCCGCTTTGCTGGCCGAGGTGCATGCGGCCCTGGCGGCCGGCGACCCCGAGTTGGTCAAGCTGGAGCTTAAGGCGGTTCTCAACCCAGATGATCCGGCTGGCCAGCTTGCCCTCGGCGAGGCCTATGCGGCGGCGGACCGGCCGCATGACGCCGAGCGCTGCTTCAAACAGGCGCTGGCGCTTGGCGAAGACCGCCAGGCCCACACCCTGCTCGCCGGCCTCTATCTCTCGGTCGACATGCTGGACGCCGCCGACCACCACGCTCGCCTGGCCCTGGCGACGGAGGATCGCGGCGGGTTGGACGACACCCTGGTCGCCATGGCCTACCAGACCCTGGCCGGCGCGGCCGAGGCGCGCGGCGAGCAGGAACGGGCCGAGGCCTTCCTGGACCAGGCCTATGGCCGTCAGAGCCTGTTTCGTCAGCCCGCGCCGGCCGCCCGTTTCACCACATTGGTTCTGGTGACACGGGGCGCCGGCAATATCGCCTATGGCGCCATGCTGCCGCAGGGCCAGTTCGACCGCACGGTCTGGTACATGGAGCACGCGCGCGCCGAACAAGCCGCCGCGCTGGGCGATTTCGCCTTGGTGCTGAACGCCATCGGCGATCCAGATATCGCCGAGGCCTCGCGGCCGGCGGTGGACGCCTTCCTGGCCGGCTGCGACCGGCCGGTGCTCAACCCGCCGGCCAAGGTCGAGGCCACCTATCGGGATCGGATCGGCGAGACCCTGGCCGGCATTCCGGACATGGTCGTTCCCCGCACGGTCAGGCTGCGCGCCAGCGAGATTGCCGAACAGGGATTAGCCCAGGCGGTCGCTGGCGCGGACTTCACCGGGCCAGTGATCGTGCGCCCCACCGGCTCGCACGGCGGCAAGGGCTTGGTGCTGGCGATGAGCGCCGCCGAACTTAATGACGCAACGCCGGCGACAGACGCCTACGTCACCGCCTTCCATGACTACCGCTCGCCGGACGGCTTCTATCGCAAATACAGGATGATCTTCGTGGATCGCCGGCCTTACGCCTACCACCTGGCCATCGGCCCACACTGGATGATGCATCACCAATCGGCGGAGATGGCCGGCGACGCCGCGCGCATCGCCGAGGAGATGCGGTTTCTGCGGGACCCTCAGGCGGCGCTGGGCGAGAAGGCCATGGCCGCGATCCGCACCATCGGCGAGCGCCTCGACCTCGACTATGGCGGCATAGACTTCAGCCTGACGGCGGACGGCCAGGTGCTGCTGTTCGAGGCCAACGCCACCATGCTGACCCATATGGAGCCGGAAGACGGGCCGTTCTCGGCCAAGAACCCCTTCATCGCGCCGATCCTGCAGGCCTTCCACGACTGCCTGACTACGCTGGCGACAGAGAGCTGACAGCATGCGTTTCGCCATCACCTGCGTCGATCGCTGCCTGACCATCTTCGAAGCCCTGCTGGCCGAGGGCTGGGAGCCGGTGAAGCTGTTCACCATCCCACCCGGCCCGGTGTTCAGCGGCAATTCGGCGACCATCGCTCGCGCGGTGGGCCTGGGCGTCCCGATCCAGATCTCGCGGATGCAGGACGATGACCTGAAGGACCTGGCCGACCGGGGCTGCGAGGCGCTGATCTGCGCCAGCTACAATTGGAAGATCGGCGATTGGCGCCCCTATCTGCGCTACGGGCTGAACTTCCATCCCTCGCCCCTACCGGTGGCGCGAGGCCCCTACCCTGCCTTCCAGGCCATTCTGGAGCAGCGGCGGAGCTGGGGGGTGACCTGCCACAAGATCGAACCGCGGTTCGACGTCGGCGACATCCTCGATGCCGAGACCTTCGCCCTCCCCGAGGACGAATGCCACGAAGGCCTGAGCCTGAAGACCCAGATGGCCTTTGGCCGGCTGGCCCACCGGGTCGGGCGCAATGTCGCGGCGCTCTGGGATGGAGCGAGGCCGCAGGGTCCGGGCAGCTATTGGAAGGCGCCCACCGACGAAGACCGGCTGCTGGACTTCCAAGGGCCGGTCGAGACCATCATGCGCCAGGTGCGGGCGTTTGGTCTGACCGAGACCATCGCCAAGATTTCGAACAGCGCGATCTACGTCCGCCGCGCGGCGGGCTGGACCGAGGCGCACCAGCACGCGCCGGGCTCCGTCGTGCACACCGACGGTCGCCACTGGGTGATCGCGGCCCAGGACGGCTATGTGGCGTTGCTGGAATGGAGCCCGATCACCTTGGCGGCGACGGAGCTGGTGGGGCGGAACGTGCCGGTGACGGAGTTGTAAGGGGGAGTGAACCTGGCGGCGCACGACCGTCGGCGCTCGCCCCCTCCGTCAGACCGTTTCGCTTCGCTACACGGCCTGCCCCCTCCCCCGCATCGCTTCGCTCGCATGGGAGGAGAAGGGCGGGCGGAGTTCGTTTCTCCTCCCCCGTGAGCGTAGCGAAACGGGCGGAGGTGGCGCGATGCTGAAGCGCAGCGAAAGCGGCGTGACGGAGGGGGCGAGCGCAGGCCGCAGACTTCGCTCCGACGTCGAAACCCTAATCCCCCACCTTCTTCAAATTCGCCTGCCTGACCTGCTCCCCTGCCTCGTCGTACAGGAACGGCACCACGGCGTAGCGCTCCCCGCGCGTGACCGGCGTCGCTTCGTGCAGCAAACCACAAGCAAACACGCAGGCGCCGCCGGTTGGGGGGCGATAGGTGCGCGGGCCGAACTCGAGGAAGCGCAGGTCGCCGCCGTCGTAGTCTTCGGCGTTCAGGTTGAGGGTCACAGCGAACTTGCGGTGGGCGGTGCCGGCGGTGACGTCGTCGCGGTGGGGGAAGAAGAAGCCGCGATCCTCGGCGGCGTAGCAGGCGATCAGGTAGCGCTCGATCCGCGTGGCCTGCCAGCCGAAGGACCGTTTGATCATCGGAAAGAGCCGCGTTTTGAGCCGCGACCGCACGGCGGCGATGAGACCTTCGTCCTCGATGGTGACGTCCGTGCGCCGCTTGAGCGTCGGGTTCAGCCGGGTGACGGTCTGGCCATCGACTTCCATGGCGAAGCCCGACGCCGACGCCTGGCCGCTCCCATAGTAGCCGATCAGCTCGGCGCAGAGCTCGGGCTCCAGGATGCGCGGCAGGATCAGCACCGGCGCCGTGAGGTCCTGGGTGGCGCGGTCCCGCAGTTCCTGCTCCAGCCGGTCCAGCACCATGTCGATGGCCTCGACGGGCTCGGCCATGGCGATGCGGAAGGCCGGGTCAATCAGGAAGATGGCCGGGTGCAGGAAGTCGTCGTTGGCCAGGCCATAGAGGCGGCAGATGGCGCGGTCGATGTCCCAGAAGAAGCGCACGCCCGGCTCGGAGTCGATCAGCCCGCGCCCCCGGTCGGCGTCGTCCACCGTGACGCCATAGAAGGCCGCGTCGGTGTCGTTGAACAGCTCGCGGCGGCGCAGGGCCAGGTCAAGGGCATGCAGGGAGGCCGCCGACGACAATGTGCCGAACACCATCAGCACCATCCAGCGGCCCGCCGCCGCGTCCAGACTGTAGCGTTCGACCGTGCCGGTGGAGGCGGTGAAGAAGGGCGCGGGCTCGCCCACCTCCGGCGGTCTGCCGAGCGGCTCGGGCGCAGATTGAGAGCTAGCGGTCATGCGGGCGACTCGGCGGTTCGCACCGACTGTAGCGGGAATCGTGGTCAAATCCGGCCATGATCAATCCCCCTCTCTGGCCCCCTGCCCGGCTGTCGGCGGACGAGGAAGCCGACCGGCTTTGCGCCAGCGGCGGGCGGCAGGCAGAGCTTGGGCGGTTCGAGAAAGCAAAGGCCGACTACCTGGCCGCCATCGCCGTCGCGCCAACCCATTTCGCCGCGCTGAACGACTTTGGCGCCCTGCTCTACCAGCACGACTTCCGCACCGCCGCCCGCACCTGTTACGCTGAGGCGATCCGCCACCATCCGGACAATGCCACGGGCCGGATCAACCTGGCCGGCGCCTTGCTCGCCGACGGCCAGACGGACGAGGCGCGGGTTCAGTACGTGGCCGCGCTCAGTCTCGCCCCCGACCACCCTGACGCCCTGCAAGGCATGGCCAACCTGCTGCAGGACCTGGGCGACAGCAGCGCGGCGGAGGCCTATCGGCGGCGGAGCTACGCCGCGCGGACCATCGTGACGCAACCCTGTCTGGGCGCGGGACGGCCCTGCCGGGTCCTGCGGCTGGCAGCGGCGGCCGGCGGCAATGTGCCGACCCGCTTCCTGCTCGACCGCTCGCTGTTCGAGATTTCCACCCTGGCCGTCGAGTCTGGCGCGGCCGGCGGGCCGCTGCCGCCGCACGATCTGGTGTTCAACGCGGTGGGCGACGCGGACCTGTGCGCCAGCGCGCTCGATGTTGCGGAGGCCGTGCTTGGGCGAACGGATGCGCCGGTGATCAACCCGCCGGCCAGGGTGCGGTCCACCGGTCGAGTGGAGATCGCCGAGCGGTTCGCCGACCTGCCGGGCGTCGTGGCGCCCAGGGTGGTCAAGGCGTCACGGGACGGGCTTGAGGCCGAGGCGCGGTCCTTCGGCTATCCGCTGCTGCTGCGCAGTCCGGGCTTTCACACCGGCCGCAACTTCGTGCGGGTGGAGCGCGGCGCCGATCTGACGGCTGCCGCCAGCGAGCTGCCGGGCGACGACCTGCTGCTGATCCAGCCGCTCGATGCGCGGGACGCCTCGGGACGGTCGCGGAAGTACCGGGTGATGATGATCGCCGGGCGGCTCTATCCGCTGCACCTGGCCATCTCCGACGACTGGAAGGTCCACTACTTCACCGCCGACATGGCCGAGCGGCCGGACCATCGCGCCGAAGAGGCGCGGTTCCTGAGCGATATGGCGGCGGTGCTTGGGATGCGGGCCGTCGCCGGCCTGAACGCCATCGCCGGGCGCCTGGGCCTCGACTACGCCGGGATCGACTTTGGCCTGAGCCCCACCGGCGAGGTGCTGCTGTTCGAAGCCAACGCCACCATGGTGGTCAACCCGCCGGATGCCGATCCGCGCTGGGATTACCGGCGCCGGCCGACCGAAGCGATCTTGGACGCCGTGAGGACGATGCTGCTGGAGCGGGCTGCGGCGGGCAACGCCTAACCGCGTTTGCGGCCAGGCCTGGTCTTGAACGGTTCCACGTCCGCCTCGTGCTCGTCGAAGCCGAAGCGTTCGAAGCCCTGCTTCATCTCCTTGCTGATCGGCGCTTCCACCACCAGCAGGCCGCCGCCGGGGTGCGGCAGGGAGACGCGGCGGCTGTGCAGCAAGAGCTTCAGGCCTTCCGACAGTTCGATGGATTTCTCGTCGTTGTATTTGGGGTCGCCGATGATGCTGTGGCCGATGGCCTTCATGTGGGCGCGCAGCTGGTGGGTGCGCCCCGTGAGCGGCCGCAGAGCCATCCAGGTCGCGCGCTGGGCGGCGCGGGCGACGGTGACGTATTCGGTGTTGGCCGGCTGGGCGCCGAAATCCTTTGGATCGGCAGGCACGATCATTTCGCGGTCGCCGACGCCCTTCTTGATCAGATGCAACTCGATCACCCCTTCGGGCGGCTTGGGCGCGCCGGCGACGATGGCCCAATAGGTCTTCTGCGCCTTGCGATGGGCGAAGGCGCCGGCGAGCTTGGCCGCCGCGCCGGGGGACTTGCCCAGCAGCAGCACGCCGGAGGTGTCGCGGTCGAGGCGGTGAACCAGCCGGGGCCGCTCCAGCCCCTCGCCCCAGGCGCTGAGCAGCCGGTCGATATGGTGGGTGGTCTTGGTGCCGCCCTGCACCGCCAGCCCCGCCGGCTTGTTCAGCGCCAGCACGTCCTCGTCCTCATAAAGAACCAGGGATTTGGCGTAGGCGGCGTCGCGGGAGGAGATGGTCTCCTTGCGGTCCTGGGTTCCTTCGGCGCTGGGCAGCGGCGGCACGCGCACCTGGGCGCCAGCGGTGAGCCGCTGGTCGGCCTTGGCGCGGGCGCCATCGATGCGAATCTGGCCCGAGCGGACCAGCTTCTGAATCTGGATATGGTTCAGATGCGGCCAGCGCCGCTTGAACCAGCGGTCCAGCCGCACCCCGTCCTCGCCGTCAGCGACAAAGAGGGTGCGGACTTCGCGCGCGGCGGAGGGGTCGTAAGCCATGGGCTCCTTATGCGTCGGATGGGTGAGCCGGTGCAAATGCACGGCCAAAGAACCTTCCCCCTCCTATGGGGGAAGGAGGGGCCCGTTCGCGCAGCGAATGGGAGGATGGGGGTCAGTGTCTGTTGAGATGAGTCTTTGCGCGGCGAGGCTGGCGCCTCGCGTCACCCCATCCTCCCAGCTTCGCTGGGCCCCTCCTTCCCCGACAAGCGGGGAAGGTTGAAGCCTACCGCCCCAACCCGAACGCCAGCGCCACGTGATAGGTCACGAAGGCCGCCGCATAGGCCAGGGCGACCATGTAGACGAACATGATGATCGGCCAGCGCCAGGCGTTGGTTTCGCGCTTCACCACCGCCAGGGTCGAGGCGCATTGGGGGGCGAAGATGTACCAGGCCAGGAAGGCCAGGGCCGTGGCAATGGACCAGTGGGTGGCCAGGGTGGCGCCCAGCTGGCGGGTGTCGTCGCCGTGGCTGGAGATGGCGTAGATCGAGCCCAGGGCGGCCACCGAGACTTCGCGGGCGGCCATGCCGGGGATCAGCGAGACGGCCATCTGCCAGTTGAAGCCGATGGGGGCCATGACCGGCTCGACCCAGTGGCCGATCATGCCGGCCAGGGAATAGTTGATCGCCGGCTGGGTGGCGCCCGCCGGCGGCCTGGGGAAGTAGCTGAGGAACCAGATCAGGATCGCCATCGACAGGATGGTGGTCCCGGCTCGTTTCAGGAACATCTCCGCCCGCTGCCAGACGCCGCGCGCCACGTTGAGCACGTCCGGGACCTTGTAGGCCGGCAGCTCCATCAGGAAGGGCTCGCTGGCGGTGCGCCAGAAGACCTTGCGCAGGACCAGGGAGATGGTGAGCGCGCTGACGATGCCGGCGGCATAGAGGCCGAACATCACCAGGCCCGGCAGGTTGATCGGACCCCAGACCGAGCGGTTGGGGATGAAGGCCGAGATGATCAATGTGTAGATCGGGATCCGCGCCGAACAGGTCATCAGCGGCGCGATCAGGATGGTGGTCAGCCGGTCGCGTTTGTCGTCGATCACCCGCGTCGACATGATGCCGGGGATGGCGCAGGCGACGCTCGACAGCAGCGGGATGAAGGCGCGGCCGTGCAGACCGGCGCCGCCCATGATCCGGTCCATCAGGAAGGCGGCCCTGGCCATGTAGCCAAAGTCTTCCAGCACGATGATGAAGAAGAAGATGAACAGGATCTGCGGCAGGAAGACCACCACGGTCCCAACCCCGGAGATGACGCCATCGGCGAGAAGACTGCGGAACAGGTTGTCCGGCAGGGTCTGGTCGATCCAGGCGCCCAGGTGGTCGAAGCCGGCCTGAAGCAGGTCCATCGGAACCTTGGCCCAGGCGAACACCGCCTGGAACATCAGGAACAGCACGATCAGCAGCAGGGCCGAACCCAGCACGGGGTGCAGCAGCACGCTGTCCAGCCGGCCGGTGAAGGTGTCCGGGCGCGCGGGCGGCTTGACGTATTCCTTCAGGATCTTCTGCGACTGCCGGTGCGCCTCACGGATTTCGGCCGCCGTGGGCTCACGCCATTCAGCCGGGGTCGTCGCGGCCTCGATGGCCAGGGCGTCCACCGCGCGGATCAGTTCGTCGATGCCGCGCTTGCGGGTCGCGACGGTGGTGACGATGGGAATACCCAGCGCCTTGGACAGGCCGTCCAGGTCGATGCTGATGCCCTGGCGCTGGGCGATGTCGTACATGTTCAGCGCCAGCACCATGGGCCGGCCGACCTGCTTCAGCTCCAGGATCAGACGCAGCACCAGGCGCAGGTTGGTGGCGTCGGCGACGCAGACCACCACGTCCGGCATGGCCTCGCCGGCCCGGCGGCCAAACACCACGTCGCGGGTGACTTCCTCGTCCGGGCTGCGGGCGCGCAGCGAGTAGGTGCCGGGCAGGTCGAGCACCGAGATGCGGCGGCCGTCGGCGGTCGAGAAGGAGCCTTCCTTCCGCTCCACCGTCACGCCGGCGTAGTTGGCCACCTTCTGACGGCTGCCGGTCAGGGCGTTGAACAGGGCGGTCTTGCCGCAATTGGGATTGCCGACCAGCGCTATCCGGGCTGGCGCGATGGCGACGTCCGTCATCGCCTTCAGGCCGCGTGAGGCGTGATCGCGATGTGGCGGGCCTCGCGGCGGCGCAGGGCGACACGCATGTCGTCCACCCGCACGGCGATGGGATCGCGGCCGATCAGGCCTTCGTGCAGCACCTCGACCCGGGCGCCCTCGACGAAGCCCATCTCCAGCAGCCGGCGCTCCAGGTCATGGGCGTGATCGCCGCTGGTCTCCACCCGCGCGACAATGCCGCTGTCGCCCTTGCGGGCGTGGCTGAGCAAGGTGGGGCTGAGGAGGGTTTCCGGAACAATGATGGACATGCAAACCGACACTTCGCCCAAGTGAGCTCAGGCTCTGCTCCCTATGTGTCGCATATGAGAATGATTTGCAAGTAGGTGCGCCGCGTGATGCGACTCCTGGCCACGGCTGCGGCAGTCAGCCCGCGAACTCGGCCTCGACTGTCGTGTGGAGATCGACCGCCAGATCGAGGGTCGGCCCAGGCTTCTCGCTGGTCCGGCCGCCGCGCGTGACGATCCACTTCCGCACCGGCCGGGCCGCATCCGCCGACGAGAGCACAACCTGGCTGCGCGCCGACGGGAAGACGAAATAGCCCGACAGCACTGGCGAGGCGCTCGCGTCACCGAGGCTTACCGGCGTAAAGCCGTCGCGGGAGGCGACCTGCAACACCCGCTGATCACGGGGCGCCGCCCGGGCGTCGATCCGGGCCTCCAGGCCGATTCTGGTGATGGTCGGCGGCGTCTTGCCGCCCATGTTCGAATAGGAAACCTGGGCGCGCAGCACGCCCCAGGCCGACGGCATGGCCAGCCGCTGCTTCACCTCTTCCTTCATGTCGTCGAGCACGATGTTCAGCAGATCGTTGGCCGCCTTGCTCGGCTCCTTTTCCGAAAAGGTCTTGGTGTCGAAATGGTAGGTGCATTCGAACACCACCGGCGACGGCAGCCGCAGGCCGTAGAGCGAGGTCCCGTCGCGCACGATGCCGATATCGTCCACCTCAAGGCGAAGGTTGAGATTCCCCCGATCCGGCAGATCCTTAAGCGGTTCCGCGAAGGTGATCGCCAAGGGCTTGATCCCGGCCAGCAGTTCGCCCTGGTTGTTGGGGGAGACAAAATCGAGCTCGAGGGTATCGATCGCGATCCACTTTCCGTCGTTCAGGTCGGCGAGCTTGCCGGCGCCCAGAGAGGCGTCGAAGGCGAAGTGTTTGCTGGAAACCCCGTCGCCGCTGGCCTTGGCCGGGATGGTTTTGGCCAACTGCCGCCTGACGTTGCGGAGGGTCTCGTTGAAGGCGATGCTGAGCGTCTTGATCCGCTTGCTCACCTTGTCCTCGTCCCATTTGTTCATCGGCTCGTCGTCGATGGATTGGTTCAGGGACTTGATGAAGGCGGTATTGGCCCAGTCCACCGTGACCGGCTTCAGCTGAGCGCCCTCGAAGGCGCGCACCAGACTGTAGAGCGCCTCGGTCAGCGCCATGGCCGCGCGACGCTGCATCTCGTCGATCACCTTGCTCGCCGTTGTTCCGAGCATTCGCGACGCGGCGCTGGCGCCTTTCGAATCCAGCCGCGAGACGGCCGCCGCGTTGCTCGCGATGATCGACGACTGCTGGCCCATGGACTGGGCGAGCGAGGCCAGGTCGGCGAGCAGGGTAGCCTTGTCCTCGGCCAGCCGCGCCAGCTCCGTGGACAGCTTCTGCCATTCCGGATCGGCCGCCGCGAGCTTGGCGAGCTGGGCGTCGATCTGGACACGGGTCACCTGGCCCTTTTCATAGGCCGCCTTCATATGGTTCAGGGCTGGCCCAACGCCCTTGAGCGCCGTTTTCCAGGCCGGATCGGAGGTATCGTTGAGCGTCTTGAGTTCATCGACCGTGAGCTCTTTCTTTTCCGCTTTGGCGAACTCCTTGGCCTTCTTCTTGGCCTCATCGACCAGGTCCTTGGTCGCCTTCTGCGCATCCTTGTAGTCCTTGACCGTCTCAGCGACCTTGGCTTTCAGCTTGGCGGTCACCTTGTCCGTATCCTCATCCAGATAATCGGTGGCGTCGGCGGCGATCGAGGCGACGCCCCCGAGGGCGGGCTGGCCGTAAGGCACCAGCTGGAGCAGGCCGCCCGCAAGATTGGCGGCGAACTTGATCTGGGTGATCCGCGCGACCTCGCCCGCCGCCTTGTTGGTCAGCGTGGTCCGGATGGCACCGATCTTCTCGGCCACGGCGTTCTGGTTTTTCCCAATCGAATTGATGCGTTCGGCGATGTCCCCAACCTTGGTCTCGGCCTCGATGATCTGGGCGGCGATGGCGCGATTCTCCTTCGCCATCAGTCCCGCGGCCACTTTCGAGGCGCCGGTGACCACCTGGTTCGCCCGCTGCTTGGCCACCATCCAGCTGGCGAACACCAGCACTTCCAAGGCCGCCTCGAGCTCCAGCTTGTATTGCCTGAAGCTGCTCGACAGAGACAGCAGCGGCATGAAACCCGCCGGGTTGCCGAAATAGTCCAGGCCAGCCGCCAACCGTTGGTCCAGCGTCGCAAATTCCAGCGCGACCGACTCCCAGTAGGCTTCATCGTCGGCGGTCCAGTCCGTTCCCTTGGCCCGCGCCGGCATGCCTTCCCGGAAAGCCGGCTCATAGACGGCCAACATGGCGCGGGCCTCCTCGCGCTGCTCGCTGAGGTAGGTCCGGCGGACATAGTCCTGGACGATTGGGACGATGTAGGGATGGAGCCAGAGGTTGCTCTTGTTGCTCTTGGCGAGCTCCGGATCGGAGGCCTTGCCGTCCGCGCCCGGCTTTGCGCTCTTGTCGGCGCCGTTGGTGAAAACCTTCTTCTCGACAGATGTCTCGGCGCTCGATGAATTCTCATGCGAGTAGGTTTCGTCGCCGAAGACGTTCCAAGGATTGAACGACTGGATCGACGCCAGATAGTAGTAGGTATTGTCGTAGAAGGCCGCCTTGTCGGGCCATCCGGCGGCGCCGCCCCTGACCATTGGCGCCAGAGCGCCGGCCTTCCCAGCGGCGTTATCGCATAGCGCCAGAAGATCGGCGGCGTTCGAGTAAATCTTGCCACCGGCGCCGCCGCTGCCGGAATCACCGGGCGCGATGGCGTCGGTACCGCTGGTCGGAAACTCCGAAGTCCCCCAGACGTACTCCGAGCGCTGCATGGTGAGCACCTTCCACTTACGGCGAATGCCGATGATGGTGTGATCGCCATGCTTATCCAGCTTGATGGAGACGCGCGTCTCCACCTTGCTGTCGATGTAGGAGTCCTTCTCCTGATACGGGCCGGTAATGCCCAACCTGTTGCCAGGACTGTTGCGGCCGTCATTTCCGCGCAGACCCCGGCCGCCGCCCTGGCCATGACCGCCGGACGCGATGATGCGTTTGGCCGGCCGCCCGGCCGGAACATGAATTTCGCCGGCCAGGACGCTGACATCGCCAGCCGTTCGGCCGCCTTCCCCCTTGCCGCCGGGGCTTGAGCCCACGGCGTCCGCCGCCTTGGCCATCTGCCACGGCACGGGCGAGGTGTCGATGCAGCCATCGCCCTGAAAGATGATCTTGCGCGCGAAGATTTTCACGTCGCACTGCGGCAGCCACCAGCGGCAGCCGACGACCAGAGTGTCGCAAACCACGGTGAGCGCCTTCGGCCCGCTGCCAGCGCTCCTGTTCGCCGGATCGGCTTTGCGATCGAGAGGGGTCGCCGTGGCCGCGTAGACATCCCTGCCCCGCACCCCTTCCCGCGCGATCTGAATGTTCAGCCCAACGCAGAGCATTTGCGAATCCGGCAGGGAATCCAGTTGGATCTCCTCCGCGATTTCGTTCGCGTTGGTCTGTGGCGTCGAGTGGACGAATTTAAGCTGGTCGTAGATGCTGATCGCGCCGGCCATAGGTCCCCCACCCCGTTATGCCCGACAAACTTGTGATATGTTACAATTCCCCGTCAAGGCGCTTTATTCAACACAGTACCGCCCTGTCCCTCAACTTGGGAATCGGCGGGGCGGGCTGTGGTCCCGCACGATGGCCAATCGGCGCGCAACTGACCGAAAGGCCGGGCGCCGGGCGGACTTGCCTTAACCCCGGGCGCTTGATCCGATATGACCGTCGTCGAGATTGGGAGGGCGGACATGGTTGTCATCGCAAGGGGTTGGCCGCTGGCAGCGGTCGTCATGGGTCTGGTGCTGGCGGGCGTGGCGAACGCCCAAACGCCCGCGCCGACGCCGGCCTCCACCCGTGCGCCAATGCCCTCCGCCTATCAGCCGCGAGAGACCTTCGGGCCGCTGGTCCTGCCGGGGGCGGTGAACAGCTACCGCTCGGGCAATGGCGCGCCGGGGCCGGACTATTGGCAGAACCGGGCCGACTACGAGATCCACGCCACCATCGACACGACGGCCAAGGTGCTCTCTGCCGACGAGACCATCACCTATACCAACAACAGCCCCGACAAGCTGATCAGCCTGTGGGTCCAGTTGGACCAGAACATCTACAAGCCGGATTCGCGCGCCGGGGCCGTGGGCGGCTTTCCGCGCAACCAGTTCACCAAGGGCTATGAGCTTGAGTCCATCGCGGTCGAGCAGGACGGCCATGTGGTCGCCGAGACGCCTGTCGTGAGCGACACCCGCATGCGCGTGCCGCTGCCGGCCGCCCTGCCCCATGGCGGCGCGGTGAAGCTGAAGATCAGATACCACTACGCCATCCCGGGGACCTTCGGCGGGCGCACCTCCTGGGTGGCGACCAAGCACGGCGACATCTACGACATCGCCCAGTGGTTCCCGCGCATGGCGGTCTATGACGACATCCGCGGCTGGGACACCGCCCCCTATCTGGGGCAGGAATTCTATCTGGAATACGGCGACATCGACTATTCGGTCACCGTGCCCTCCGATTTCCTGGTCGCCGGCGGCGGCGTGCTGCTGAACCCCAAGGAGGTGTTCACGCCTGAGCAGCTGAAGCGGTTCGAGGCGGCCAAGGCCAGCGACAAGACGGTGATGATCCGCTCGCCGTCCGAGATCGCCGATCCCGCCAGCCGTCCGAAACAGGGCGGGACGCTGACCTGGCATTACCGCATGACCAATACTCGCGACGTGGCCTTCAGCGCCTCCAAGGCCTTCATCTGGGACGCCGCTCGCATGAACCTGCCCGGGGGCAAGACGGCGCTGGCGGAGTCGGTCTATCCCGTCGAAAGCCAGAGCGACGCCGCCTGGGGCCGGTCCACCGAATACCTGAAGGACTCGATCGAGCACTTCTCCCAGCGCTGGCACGCCTACCCCTACCCCACCGCCTGGAGCATCGCCGGCGGCTCGTCGGGCATGGAATATCCGGGCATGGCCTTCGACGGGATCACCGATCAGGGCAAGGAACTGTTCTGGATCACCGCCCACGAGATCGGCCACACCTGGTTTCCGATGATGGTCGGCTCCGATGAGCGCCGCGACGCCTGGATGGACGAGGGGGTCAACACCTTCATCGACACCTATGAGTCCGACGACTTCGAAGGCGGCGTCTATGGGCCCAAGCGCGACTCTGAATACGCCCCCGGCGGCGGCAATCCGGTGGACGAGATCCAGAAGGTGCTGACCGACCCGAACGCGGCGCCGATCATGTCGCGGGCCGACACCATCTCGGAAACCTATCGCCACCCGGTGACCTATTTCAAAGCCGCCCTGGGCCTGCGCCTGCTGCGGGAGGTGATCCTGGGGCCGGACCGGTTCGACCCGGCGTTCCGCAAATACATCGACGATTGGGCGTTCAAACACCCCAAGCCCTCGGACTTCTTCCGCGAGATGGAGAGCGAGAGCGGCGAGGACCTGAGCTACTTCTGGCGCGGCTGGTTCTTCAACAACTGGAACCTGGACCTGGCGGTGACCGGCGTGAGCTACGTCAGCGGCGATCCGGCCAAGGGCGCCAAGGTGATGGTGGCCAGCCTGGACAAGCTGGTGCTGCCCTCGGTGCTGGAGGTCCGCTATGCCGACGGGACCAAGACCCGCCTGGCCCTGCCGGCCGAGACCTTCATCCTGTTGGGTCAGCACGCCGTGGCCGTTCCAGGCCACGGCCCCATAGCCCAGGTGGAAATCGATCCGGACCACCTGCTGCCGGACAAGGACCGCTCGAACAATGTGTTCACGATGCCTGCGGAAAAGCACCCTTAGCGCTGTTGGATCTTGCGGCGGAGCGAAAATGGCATCCGGCCCAAGAGCAGACCCTCCAAAGGACCGCTATTGGGGGAAACGCGACATTGCGGGTCTGCCCGTAAGCGGACCCGTCACGCTTCGTTGTGCATGCAGCCCTGCTTTATGAGCAAGGGCGGTGGGAGCGCTATAAGGCTCCGCTGCTCGGGATGTATGTGCGCCGCTGGCGGGGATGGGCCAGGGCCGGCATGGCGGGCATAGGCGCTGATTGTGCCGGAACCCTGTCTCAATCCATCGCCGGCGCCCTCGGTCTTGTCCCTGTCAGCGGTCACGGGGCGGCATAGGCCCAAGGATCGCCGACCCGGAGCGCCGGGGCGGAGGAGCGTAGCGGCGTCAGCTTGGGCCGAAGCCGTTTGTATGGAGGCCATGCACGGTAAAGCCTTCAAAAGACTCGTATAATTTCGCTGTGGAAGGCGATAGTTCTGTAGTGATCACCAACGGGGCCCGCCATGGCTGCCGCGAGTGGGGTTGCTCTAAGGGGGGCTCGGCTGGTGTCTCGAGCGGGGTCGCTTGCTCGATGGCGTGGTTTGGCATCGTAGTTTTCCCTGCTCTGGGAGGTGAATGGCGACCCTTGATCGCCAGTGCAGAACGCCTAGGTCAAGGCGATGGAGGAGTATCAATGGCGGGAAGCCGGTGTCCATATTCGTGCTGATGAAGTCCTGCAAATTCTCAACAGCCCTGCGAACTGCATTCGGGTAGCGTACAAGGCGAGATCACATCGCCGCAAAGCGGACCATCCGGGGGTCAGCAGTGGGTCGGATGCAGCAATCGGCTCGCGCGTCGGAAGCGGAAGCTCACGCGGCCGCAAATGACCCACACCACCTGAGATGGCCTCGCTTCTGGATCAGGCGCGACGATTCAAGAAATAATACCTATAGACAAACTTGGTTTAAGTAACTCGATGTCATCGAGGCCGAAGGTGGCGCGGTCGCGTTGATGATCCACGCGCCGTCCCATCGCCCCGACAAAGGTTGACCTTGGCTAGCGGCCGCTGTCTTCTTGCTGGTCTTGGCGGGGGAAGACATGACTCTGAAAATCGTAGGCTCCGGCCTTGGCCGAACTGGCACCAAGTCCATGAAGACCGCGCTGGAGCAGCTGGGTTTCGGCCCCTGCCATCACATGGTCGAGGTGTTCGCCCGGCCCGACAGCGTGCCGCTGTGGATCGCCGCCGGCGAAGGCGAGCCGGAGTGGGACAAGATTTTCGATGGGTTCGGCTCGGCGGTGGACTATCCCACCGCGGCCTTCTGGCGCGAGCTGGCCGACTATTATCCGGACGCCAAGATCCTGCACACAGTGCGCGACCCGGCGCAGTGGTTTGAGTCCACCCAGGCCACCATCTTCGCCCCCCGCGCCGGGGCCGGCGGGCCCCCGCAGATGGAGGCCTTTTTCGCCACCGTGATGCGCGGGCTCGGCGACAAGCGCCACGACCGGGACTTCATGATCGACTACTTCCAGCGCCACACCGAGGCGGTGATCGCGGCCATCCCCAAGGAGCGGCTGCTGATCTACCAGGCCGGCCAGGGCTGGGCGCCGCTGTGCGGCTTCCTCGGCATGCCCGTGCCCGACACCCCCTATCCGAGCGAGAACTCCAGGGCCGAGTTCATGGCCCGGATGGCGTCGGCCGCCCCCGCGGTCGAGCCGGCCTGAGACCGCCTGGCGTTGGTGCTTGGCTGCTGTCTGATGAGTTGGAGATCAATCGAACCGCCTGCGCTCGCCCCCTCCGTCAAAGCGCTCCGCTTCGCTTCTCGCTTCACCACCTCCCCCGCTGCGCTTCGCTTGCATGGGAGGAGAATAACTCGTGCCTTCTCCTCCCCCGTGAGCGCAGCGGGGGAGGTGGCGCGGCGCTGGAGCGTAGCGAAAGCGACGTGGCGGAGGGGGCGAGCGCCGGCCTTTTGCTCCGCATAGATGTCAACCAGCTTCACGCCGCGCTCGCCACCATCTCTCCCGCCAGCTCGCGCCCTTCCCGCAGCATCACCCGCATCTGCGCCGCATCCCGTTTGGGCGGCGCGCCAAACATGCGGGCGTATTCGCGGCTGAACTGGGAGGGGCTCTCGTAGCCGACCTGGAAGGCCGCCGCCTCGACGTTGACGGCGTTCGAGATCATCAGCCGGCGGGCTTCGAGCAGGCGCAGCTGCTTTTGATACTGCAGCGGCGTCGACGAGGTCAGGGCCTTGAACTGGCGGTGGAAGGCCGAGGGACTCATGGCGGCGATGGCGGCCAGATCCTCGATGCGGATCGTCTCGCGGAAGCGGCTGCGCAAACTGTGCATGGCGCCGATCACCCGCTGGGACGGGCTGCCCGCCAGGGTCATCCGGGCGACATCGCCGCCATGGGGGCCGGTGAGCAGCCAATAGCAGATCTCGCGCATGATCACCGGATAGAGGGTCGGGATCGCCTTGGGCGTCTCCAGCAGCCGAACCAGACGCAGGGCGCAGTCGGCGAGCGGACCCCGGAAGTCGGTCACGAAGACGCCGCGCCCCGCCTCCCCGCTGGCCATCGGCGGCGGGTCCAACTCGTCGGCGACGCCGCGCATGATGGCCAGGTCCAGACCGAAGGCCAGCACCAGACAGGGCTCGCCGGGGCTGGCTTCGAACACCCGCCCGACCGAGGGCGTCTCGACCCCGATCACCAACGCCTGACCCGCCCGGTACTCGAGCCGGCTATCGCCGAACGCCCCCCATTTGGCGCCCTGGGCGACGATGCACATGGAGGGTTGGGAGATCATGTGGGCGGGCGGCTTGGGATGGTCCGAGCGCATGACGATCATGGTCTCGATCGGCGTGGCGAACGGGCTCTGGCCGGACTGGCCGTCCGTGTAGCGCAGCAGCGCCTCAGCCAACTGTTCGATCACGACGGCGTCGTTCATGCTGAAACTCCCATCACAATCGGAGCAGAAATAGGCAAGAAACAGGATGGTTCCGGCATTCCATCTTGCGGCCCTTCGGCGTCATACTGCGCCAACCTCACCGCTTCCGACGCTTGAGCTAACGCCAGAAAGATAAGTCATGTCAAATCGTAAGATCGCTATTGTCACCGGCGGCAGCCGGGGCATCGGCCGCGCCGCCGTACTCAGTCTGGCGGGCCGCGGCGTGCGCGCCATCCTCACCTACAACTCCAATCGTGCAGAAGCCGACAAGGTCGTCGCACTGGCCAAGGAAGCCGGCGCGCAAGCCATCGCCCTGCAGCTGGATACGAGCAGCACGGCCGGGTTCGAGGATTTCGCGGCGCGGGTGCGCGGGGCGCTGAGCGAGCTGGGCGCCGAGCGGTTCGACTATCTGGTCAACAACGCCGGCACCTCGTCCGCCGCCGGCCTGGAGACGATCACCGAGGCGGAGATGGACGGGCTCTACAACGTCCACTTCAAGGGCGTGCTGTTCCTGACCCAGACGCTGCTGCCGCTGATCAACGACGGTGGGCGGATCGTGAACATCTCCTCCGGCCTCGCCCGCTTTGCCATGCCAGGGCGGATCGGCTACGGCTCGATCAAGGCGGCCGTGGAGCAGTTGACCCGCTACATGGCCGTCGAGCTGGGTCCGCGCAGGATCACGGTGAACGTGGTTGCGCCGGGCGCCATCGCCACCGATTTCAGCGGCGGCATGGTCCGCGACAACCCGCATGTAAACAAGATGGTCGCCGACATCACCGCGCTGGGCCGCGTCGGCCTGCCGGAGGATGTGGGGCCGGTCATCGCCGCCCTGCTCTCCGACGACATGGGCTGGGTCAACGCCCAGCGGATCGAAGTCGCCGGCGGCGTCCACGTCTAGGGGGCGGCCATCCGATGCAGGCTCGACGTTCCCGCGCGATCCGCGGTTCCAGGATCGGATGGAACCCAAGACCCGCGCCTGGCTTGAGTCTGTTCCGGCCTGACTCGCCTACCGCCGATTGGTAATGGCGCAAGATTACCCATTCTGGTGAGGTCGCTATCTACCCTTCGACAACGCTTCGCCTATGATCGGCGCTGGGACCGGTTGATGGGGGAAACATGGCCTCGCAGATATGCCTCACCGACAAGATGCAGAAAAATGCCTACTGCACGCCGGCCTATGCCAATGGCGTCTGCTATTTCCGCGGCGACGGGGACCTTCTCTACTGGCTGTCGCTTGCCGAAGACACTAAAGCGGAAGCGCAACAGTCCGTGAAATGCCTCTCGACGCCCTACTGGGCGCTGGACGGCTTTCTCTACTTCCAGGGCGACGGCAATAAGCTGATCAAGATGGGCGCGCAGTGGCCCTATCTCCACGCCAATCTGGGCGAGCTCACTTGCAACGGCCCGCCGGTCGCCTCTGACGGATATGTCTATTTCCTTGTGGACGGCGCAAAGGTGATGCGCGCCGGTACGCGCGACCCGCTGGATACATCCACCTGCGCCACCGGCGTCGGCGCCTCGCCGCCAGTGATCCCGACGATGTCCAAGACATCGATGTACTATTCCGAAACGAACGGGACGATCCGCGAGATCGGCATCGAACGCGGCAAAAAGCCCGGCGAGGGTAACGAATTTACCGACCAGAAGACCACCCAGCCCATGCTGGCCTGCGTGGACGGCTACCTCTACTTCCTCGTGGACAAGACCCTGCACCGCTATGGGCTGGGCAACGTCACGCTGCACGACTCCATCACGCTCACACACACCGTCAAGGGCGGCGTGAAGGCCTTCCAGTTCGGCTTCGACAAGCGGGTCTACTACCTGGCTGACGACGGCTATCTGTACGGCCTGACAGTCGATCCCTGGCCGAAGGTGGCGCCCACGGCCACCGCCCTGTGCACGGTCAAGATGGCCTCCGCGCCCTGCCCGGGGCCGGCGGGCTTCCTGCTCTGCCAGGGCGCCGACAACAAGCTCTACAAAATTCCGACGACCTGATCCGAGAAGAGGACGAGAGTTGGCGAGAAACATGGCACCACCCCCGCCCCCGCCGCCGCCCGCACCGCCGACGGCGACCAAGCTCTGCGACAAGACCGCGGCCAGTTCGCCCTGCGCGCTCGGCGCATACGTCTGGTTCCAGGGCCTGGACAACCTGCTCTGGCGCACGCGGGCGGACGGGTCCGGCAGCGCGATAAACCCGCATGGACTCAAGTGCCTGTCGACCCCGACCGCGGCGCTCGACGGACGGGTCTACTTCCAGGGCGAGGACAATGCGCTGATGGTGGTGGAGCAGGACACGCCCTGGCTCTACGCCAAACTCAACAGCAAAGAATGCTCAGGACCGCCGATCGTACCCCCGGACGGAATGGTCTATTTCTGTTCTGGCACAGGCGTCGTTCAGCAATCCACCCGGAACGCCAAGTCGGGCTATTTCCCCCTGAAGTCCGATCAGGCTAACGATCACACGCAAATGGTCAGCTTGGACCACGTGCTGGACGGAAGAACTCTTGTGTTCTGTTCGTTCGCTATCAAGAAAAATCTTCATATTGCTCCGTTTCCCCCACGCGGCTCGCCACATTCCGATGTATCCCCGATCGACGCCGTCGTTGTTCGCCGGAACAACAAAGCCTATGTTGTTCGTAACGACAACATATACATTGAGGTAAGCCGTTCAGACGCGAAACTCAAACAAGACAATATTATGTACTTCTGCGTCACCACCCCGATCGAGTCGAAGATCGGCGACGACGGCAATCTCTACTGGATTTCGAGCCCCAACGAACTTTTGAAGGCGCCGCAATCCAGCCTGGCGACGAAAAAACTGCTCGGGTACAGCACCGTCAGGCCCGACGTGCCAGGCGACGGCTACGTCTATTTCCGAGGCACGGACAACTACATCTACCGGGCGGCGATACCGGCGTAGGCGCGCGTCAGCGATTTCCGGTCAGTCGGCCATGGCCGCCCGGGCGATCGCGGCGGCGTGGATCAGGGCGCTGTCGGCGATGGGGAAGCCGAGGTCGATATCGCCGAAGGCCACAGACAGGTCGGTGCCGCCCAGCACGACGATTTGCGCCCCCTGCTCCTGATGCAGCCGCCTCGCCGCCTCATGGAAGAAGGCGCACTGTTCCGGCGTGGCGTATCCCACCGCCGCCAGGGCGACATAGGCGGAATGGACGGCCGCTGTGTCGCTGGGTGGCGGCGCGACCACCTGCACCGACGTCAGCCCATAGAGCCCAGAATCCATGACCGCGCGGGTTCCCAGCACGCCGATGCGGGCGACGCCGGCTGCGCCAAAATGGGCGTCCATCACCGGGACCGCGCTGATCAGGGGCAGCGACGAGATGGCTTCCAGCTCGCGGATGCAGAAGTGGCCGCCCATCGAGGTCAGGGCCGCGGCCTGGCAGCCCCCCGCGCGCAACTGGTCGATATAGCCGGCGAAGATGGCCGCCTGCTCGGCCGCCCGCCCCGCCTCCAGATTGCCAACCATCTCGCGGGAGTCCGCATTGGCGATGGTCAGCGCCAGCCGTCGCCCCGCCTTGGCGTGGGCGCGGACCAGGGCGCGGTAATAGACCTCGGTCGCCGCCGGTCCGATCCCGCCAATCAAGCCGATGTGCATGGGTGTGCCCCCCCTATCGCCGATGCGCGCCCGCCAGGTGGGCGCTCAGGAACTTCGCCATGATCTGAAACGCCTGGTCCGACTCCGGCATCGCCAGATAGCTCCAGAAGGCATGCGGCAGGCCGTCGAAGACCACCAGCTTGTTCTCGATGCCCTCCAGTTCCAGCTTGCGGCAAAAGTTGACCGTGCCGCTGAGGTAGAAGTCACGGCTGCTGGAGACACACAGGGTCGGCGGAAAATAGCCAAACGGGCCGAGCGACGGTGAGACGAGTGGGCTCTCGACCCCGGCGGAGCCCGCGTATTGCTTGTAGGAGCCCGAAATATCGAAGCCCAAGGCCGACAGGGTGTCGCCCTTTCGGGAAAGGTCCGTGTCCCCCGAGAACATGCCGAAAACCGCCGGCTCGGGCAGGCCCTCCTTGCGGATTCGGACCAGCAGTTCCGGCCCCAGGACCGCCCCGGCCGAGGTGCCATAGACGCCGATCTCGGAGGCCTTGTGGGTCTTCAACAGCTCGCGATACACGGCCAGGGCGTCATCGACGCCCGCGGGAAACGGCGCCGACAGCCGATAGAGCACGGCGACCACGGGGATCCCCGTCAGCGCGGCGATGGGGATATTCTCGGTCTGAGACCCGGAGTCATTGATGAACCCACCGCCGTGCAGGTTCATCAGGATGAGGTTCCCGTGAGCGCGCGGCCCCTTGGCGCTGATCAGCCTGACCGGCACGCCGGCCATAGTGGCCGTGGTCATATCGACCGCATAGCGCTGCCGCTGCATGGCCCCGAACACATCCTGGTACCGGTCAATGTATTTGTGCTGGTCTGGATAGTCCTTCAGCGGCACCAGCGGCTTGACGGCGTTCTCTTCCATCGCCGCACGGCCCCCCGGGCTGAGGGTCGCAGGCAGGGGCGGCGTCACGGCGGCGAACGCCGTTCCACAGGCGCCAGCGAGGGCCGCGCCGAGGACTATCCCAGCCAGCGTTCGGCCCACTCTGCGCGGCAGTTTCATCGGATGTCCTTCGGGTTCGGCACAGACCTGTTCCGAGAAGCCGTGCAGCCAATCGGCCCGCATCGCGAGGAAAATATGCACGCGCCCGCTATTTCATGCCGCGCAACGGCCGCCAAACACGCATGATGGCGCGGGCAGGAGACGCAAGGGACAGGCGCCGCCGGGGACTGGTCCGGTTCGCCAAACAGGACGCGCCCCGTGAAAAGCAAAGCCGCCCGGTCCTTTCGGAAGCCGGACGGCTCAAGGCTGACGCGCTTGCCGCATCAGAACCGTGGTTAGGGCATTGGCATGGCCTTGGCGTTGGCTTGGCCGGTCTTAGCGACGGCGCCCTTATTCAGGTTGGGATTGACCAGGGCGCCTTTGTTGACGTTGGGATTAACCGCCATCGTCGTCAGGCATTCCCATTTCCCCGCGCTGTTCAGGTGGGACGTTCCATACCAGTGACCCGAATTACACCACGAGCCCGCGGGCGGTCCCGCCGCCTTGTCGGCCCAGGCTGGAGCGGCCGTCGCGAGAACCGCGGCTGCCGCGAACATGATTGATGTCAGCTTCATTTTCATTCTCCATCGGGTCGTTGGGAGCTGTTCGGTGGCGGCGGTGTGGCGCACCGGGGATCGTCCGTTGATCGCGGCCCAAAGCGTCCGCCAGAATGCGACGGCCTGCCAGCCACCTCATCTAGTCCGTTCGGACTAGGCGCAACGGCCGCCAGACAGGCATGATGGCGCGGGCGGGAGACGGGCATGGCCGACGACGAACTTCCCTTGCTGACCTTTGCCGACACAGCCTCGCTGGAGCGATGGCTGGAGGCGCAAGGGCCAGGCGCCGCCGGGGCCTGGCTCCGGTTCGCCAAACAGGGCGCGCCGGAAACGACGGTGAGCAAGTCGGACGCCATCGACCGCGCCCTGGCCTATGGCTGGGTGGACGGCCAGCTAGGGCGGGTGGACGACCACTTCTTCAAGACGCGGTTCACGCCGAGGCGCCCCAGGAGCGCTTGGTCGCAGGCCAATCGCGAGCGGGTGGAGCGACTGGAACAGGCGGGCCGGATGCACCCGCAAGGCCAGGCGCAGGTAGACCTGGCCAAGGCGGACGGCCGCTGGGCGGCCGCCTACCCGCGTCAGAGCGACGCCACGCCGGACGCCGATCTCCACGCCGCGCTGGACGCCGCCCCCGCCGCTCGAGCGCTGTTCGACGCCCTGGACTCAGCCAACCGCTTCTCCGTGCTCTACCGTGTGCAGCAGGCCAAGACGCCGGAGAAGCGCGCGGCGAAGATCGCGGAAATGGTCGCGATGTTGGGGCGGGGGGAGACGGTTCATCCGCGTAGGGGCAAGCGAGTTGGCAAGCGCGGCAGGCCTCCGAACGCGCCGAACGCCGAATAGTTGTGTGTCCCCCATTTCCCATGGAGTTCGAAGACCAACAGCCAGGGGCCTCAACCCAAACCCGCTGTCCCTGAATTACGCCGCCTCGCCGAAGGGGTGCAGTCGATCACCGTAATTCTGTAGTTCGGGGGAATATCGGGATAGATGGTCGCTCTGCCCGGAGAACTAGGATGGACAATATTTCGCGAGAGAGTGAGGCCGACCTCGCTGCCATCGACGCTGTGATCACGGCGTTTTTTGGGGCGTTCACCAATAGGCGCGGGCCCGCCGATCTCGGTCGCTTGCGCGCGTTGACGATCGCCCAGTGCGTCATCGTCAATGCGGTGACGCCCGAAATCTACGGGCTGGAAGATTTCATCGCCCCGCGCGAGAAGATGCTGAATGGCGGGTCGCTCGCCGAATTTGAGGAGGTCGAAACCTCGTCATCGACCGACGTCTTCGGCAACATCGCCCAGCGCCTCAGCCTCTATCGCAAATCCGGCATTCTGTCGGGAAACCGCTTCGCCGCCACAGGTGTGAACCAATTCCTGCTGGTGCGCATGGATGCCAGCTGGAAGATCGCCGCGGTCACCTGGGACGACGAACGCGAAGGCTTCACGCCGCCCGAGCGCATCGAAAATCGGGGAGGCGCCTATTCAGAACGCGACAGACCTCCGAACGCGGCGAACACCGAATAGGTGTGTATACCCATTTTCAATTTTGGATTGATCGCAGCCGTGGAGCGTGAAAGATTTGCGGGTGCGCGCAAGGCCTGTGCTTGCGGCCACTGTCCGCGAACTGTTGGCACATCGTCGTCCTGACAGCAGCCAATAGCGTGTTGAAGCTGATTATTTAGGTTTTATTGCGACAAGAAAACACCGAGTAAGTCGAGATACGATTACGTAAATAAAATAGATGTAAAACAACGTCGGGGAGGGCGTGATGAATAGTGGCGCGGGAGGAGCTGTTGGCATCCTCGTTATTATCTTCCTTGTCGGCTATTTCATCCCCTCAATCATCGCGTTGTCGCGAGGACATAAAGACGGCCCCGCAATTATTGCAGTCAATCTCCTGCTAGGCTGGTCTATTTTGGGCTGGTTCGTTTCGCTTATCTGGTCTTTGGCCGACCCTAGGGGGCGCGCCGCCGCCCAAACGGTCGTCATCCACAATACAGCGCAGAACAATCATACCGCGCCCATTCCGGCGCCAGCGTCTACGCCCGTAGTTGTCACGACTGGTGACGACGCGGACGTGATCTTTTGGGATAGGTCCAGCAACAAAACCGACCCTGATTTTCTTGAGGAATATCTGGTCCGCTTTCCGAGCGGTCGGTTTTCGGAACTGGCGCACGGCCGGCTAGCCCGACTGCGGGGACCTGAACCCGAAGCCCGGATCACTACGCCCGCGCCGCCGCTTTCCGAGGTTTCGCATGTAGAGCCGGCCGCAGCGGTTGTTGATGAAGTTGCGCCGCCCCTTTCCGAGCTTTCGCATGTAGAGCCGACCGAAGCGGTTGTTGAAGATGTTGCGCCGCCAAAGCCAGCGAACGACTGCGTCGCCTGCGGAACCGGTTTGGCCGCCGAGGCTCGCTTCTGCGAAGAATGCGGCGCTGAGGTGCAGGAAATTGCTTGAGAGCAAAGCCGTGCGTCGGCGAACTAAGACGAGGAACAAAAGTGGCTGACGCGCTCGCATCCGAAGATGTATGCACGAACTGTGGCAATCAACTGAAGCCTAACGCCAAGTTCTGCGGCTCCTGTGGCGCAAAGCCCAAAATTGCACGACCGGAGACAAATGTCGCCGCGCCTCTCCCGACAGCTCCAGTTGAGCCAAACTTAGACACGGCGCGCGCCCCGCCACCTCACCAATCAATTTTACAGCAATTGCATCCCGATACGCTACTCCCAGGCATCCGCGGCGGAAAACCGATACCTATAGCAATTGCTCTGGCTGCGACGCTCGCCGTACTTGCGGTCCTCGTCGTCGGTGGCGTCCTGATCTATCACGCCATCAAAGGGGGCCCGGCCAGAGGGGCACAAAGCCTTCCTCCAGGCACAATCGCTTTCCCGATAGCGGTGAATCAAACTCTGCCCACTGGCCCAACAGCCTCGAACGTAAATGTCAGAAGTGGACCTGGAGTCATATTTCCTTCTGCCGAAGTCCTGGCGCCTGGCTCACCGATCGTGGAAGTTGGGCGCGCAAACGACAGCGAGGGAAAGTCGTGGATCGCTATTCGTCGTAGCGATGGGTCCTATGGATTTATCAAAGAGCGATTGCTCACAAGCCAAATCGTTCAGCCGCCGAGCGCGGTTGCGACGGCTGGAACGCAGGCGATGGGGAACCCGTCACCGTCCTCTCAATCCCAAGCCGCCGCCGCTCGCGCGGCTGCATATCTCGCGGCATGGTCATCACCCTTCGACCCAACAGGAGAAGCAATCCGGCCCTACTATGCGCCGAACGTGAATTTCTTCGGCTCGGTCCTGACCGCCAATCAGATCATGGCCCAGAAGGCAGCTTTCGCAGCGCGTTGGCCGTCTCGGCTCTACGCCCTAAGGGCAGGCTCGACCGCCACGCAATGCTCTGATGCACAGACCTGCTCCGTCACCGGCGTGATCGACTGGCGTGCAGCCAATCCGCAAGCCGCCCGAAACTCTTCAGGAGTTTCTAGCTTTGCGATGACCCTACAGAACGGAGAAATTATCAGCGAATCCAGCAAGGTTATAGCGCGCCAGTGATGCGTTCGAACCAGCTAATATTCACCGACCTAGCCCGCATATTCACTGATAGTGCACTCATTGACGCGTTCGTGGCCGAGCTTGTGAAGGGCGATGAAGCGGCCGCGGATAGACGGACAGAGGGGGACACGCAATAGTTTCGGGGACTGGAAAGTAGTGCGTGTCTCCGGGCCGCGAGGTCGCCTCCAACTCAAGGTAGGTAGCCAAATCGTCCATCGCCTCTGGAACCAGCTTGGAGGAGGCAATTTCGAGCAATTCGACAGCTCGCCCTTTGTTCAGGGCGAAACCATATGATCCGTGCAAATGTCAGGTTGCCAGCGCATATACTGCTAGACCTTCCCCTCCAGCCGCAAGCTTCTCGATCGTATTAACGCCTCAGATCTGCACCTCGTGATCATCCGAGAGCAGATCGCAGCGTGCCTGTTCTATTCGGGATTTCATGTCTGCCTAACCTAGGTTCGAATGACCCACCAAACTGTTGGTGGCGCTAAAATTGACGACCGGGGACGCCAGGCGGTGGTGGGTGATTAGGGTCAGGATGATTGGGGGCGAAGGTTTGAAAACGAACTCGCGTCTGCCACAGTGGATGTCTAATTCGGTAGGGGCCAGTCGTGCACGTTAAGTTACTTATGCCAGTATTGGCTTCTGTGCTTCTGGCCGGTCCGGTTTGGGCCCAGTCCGACCAAGTCCGGCGCGGTCCCGCCCCGGCATGGGTCACGCAGTCTTCGCTGCTGCCGGCGCCGGACACCGCGAGTGGCCCGGTGTTCATCCGCCGCCAGGATGTGGAGGTTCATCTTAGCGATCAAGGACAGGCGCAGTATCTCGGCTATCGTATGAAGATCCTGCAATCGAGTGCGCTGCAACTGGGTAACATTTCGATTAAATGGAACCCTGAGGCCGGCGCCCCCATCGTCCACGAAATCAAAATCTATCGAGACGGCCAGGTCATAGACGCCTTGAAGGACGCGACCTTCGAGATTCTGCGACGAGAGGATCAGCTTGAGGCGGCAAAGCTCGATGGAACCTTGACGGCGGTCTTCCGCATCCCAGATTTGCGGGTGGGCGATGAGCTGGAAGTCGATCTGACGACGTTCACCAGCGATCCCACGCTCGGTCTTCACGATAGTGGCCTGCTCTTCATCGCGCCGAGCCCGCCCCCTGGTCGATATCACCTCAGCCTGGGTTGGACCGAGAGCCGCAAGCCCAACCTGAAGATGACCGCCGACATGGCCGCCGCCGCGGTGAAGAGCGAAAGCGCGGTGGATTTCCGGTTCGACAATCCGGCGGTCCAATCTCCGCCGAAGGACTCGCCGCCACGGTATCTGTGGCAACACATATTGGAGTACAGCAATTTTTCCGACTGGGAGGCGCTCTCTCGCCAACTCGCTCCGCTCTTCGAAAAAGCGGCTAAGCTCGCCCCCAATTCCCCGGTCAAGCTTGAAGCGAGCCGCATCGCAGCGGCCCAAGCGACGCCCATGCAGCGCGCGAGCGCGGCCCTGAAGCTGGTCCAGCAAGACGTGCGATACGTCTATGTGGGCCTGAATGGCGGTAATTTGACCCCGGCCTCGGCCGATGAAACCTGGCAGCGCCGATACGGCGATTGCAAAGGCAAGACCGCTCTGCTGCTGGCCCTGTTGAATGAGTTAGGCATTAGCGCGGAGCCCGTGCTGGTCAATTCCAGCGGCCTCGATGACGGTTTCGACCAGCGCCTGCCGGAGCCTCAATTGTTCGATCATGTGCTGGTGCGCGCGCATATCGACGGGACAGCCTACTGGCTTGACGGGACACTTCCGCCGGTCGCCGCGCCCAGCATCCGCCCCGTCTACCCCGTCACCTGGGTTTTGCCGCTGAGCACACGGGGCAGTTCGATCGAGCAGTTGGTCTGGCAGCCGCCGACCACGCCCGATGAAATCGACCTGTATGAAATCGACGCGCGCGCCGGCTTCGACAAGCCAGCGCGGATCGTATCGACCGAGATCACCCGAGGCGTGAAGGGCCTGCAGGAGCAGGTGCAATTCTCCTCGGTGAGCGCGGCCCAATTGCTCGATGTTTACCGCCAACGCGCAACTGGGGGTGAATTCCAGGTGATCGACGATGTTCAATGGCGGTATGATCAGAAGGCTGGCGCCAGCATCCTGACCATCATTGGTACCGGAAAGGTGGACTGGGAGAACGACGGCGATGGCGCCCGGTCGCTTGCGCTGCCCGGAGGCGGATTCAACCCACCTGATCGAAGGGCGCGGGCGGCCGACCAGAACCAAGACGTACCCTTCTACGCAAAGCCTGAATACGATTGTCACGTCACCACTGTTCGGATTCCGAGTTCCACTCAGCCGGGACAATGGTCGTCAAAACCGAGCTTTGATCAGTACTTCTTTGGCCGGAACTACCATCGCGCATGGGAATTCCGTGACGGAACGATCCGCATGGTCCGCGGGTCCCGGGTGGAGCAGCCGGAAATCGACGCCACCGTCGCCCAGCGTGACAACGCCCGGATCGGCGCGTTCGACAACAGCATGGGCTATATCTTCTACGATCCCCATGGCCAGAACGGCGTCATCGGCAAGGGCGAGAAGGTTCCGGCGACCTATGATTTCGATTGGACCGCCGACGAAGCGCCTTGCGTTTCGCCCGTAGGCGCCAAGTGATTGCGGCGGCCGATCGGGGGGCGGTAAGGCGAAATCGGGGACGCACATATTCGGAACGCGACAGCCCTCCGGTGGAGTGGACCCCTGAAGTGAGACAGGGAAAATAGGGACAGTTCTCAACGAGGAGAACCGATGTCCGATTCTGAAGTTCGATAGAGGGGGACACGCAATAGTTTCGGGGACTGGAAAGTAGTGCGTGTCCCCGGCCCTGATGACACCGGCGATGCTGGTGATGGTGACGGTGATGGTGGCTTTCCTGGCGGCGGCGATGACGAGGGTGACGATCATGCTGGCATCGGCCCGCACTAGCCCGGCATTGCAAAGGATGACCGGGATGTGGGTGAAGCTGATGATCGCAGCGGGAGCCTCGCTGCTGCTGGCGCCGCCGACCGAGATCCAGCGGCGACCTGCCGGTTATGCGCCGTCAACGGACCGGGGCTGGTCGTCGGCCTCCCTTCGACCGGCGATGAGTTTGCCCGTTGTCCCGCCACCGTCGCAACGCTCAGGGCGGTCCTACAGCGGGTACATGCGCCAACCGATGACCTGGCCATGTACGATAGGCGAGTGGCGTCTGTGCTAGTGACGGCGGACATGCGTCAGACCGACACGTCGGATCGATCCGTCGATGTGATGCTGCTGCCTGGCTGCAACGCCCGCTCTCTCGAAGGCGGCGCGCTCATAGTCACCCCTCTGGTGGGTGGCCATACGGTGCTCGGCAGCGCCCAGGGCGTCGTGCAGCGATGCGCTAGCCCCCAACATGCCGGGATCGCCTGCATCGCAAAGGGCGGAACGATCTCGCGCTAGCCGATCCTCAGGTCCGGCAGCATCTGTTTAAGGCCGCGGCGCGCCCATTGACCATCCGGACCGCGCGCCGCGCCGATGCCACCGCGCTGGCCATACGGGGAGTATTGCGATGACCGGACGGCCTGAGGTCGTGGACAATTTCCTGCCGTACCCGCAGTTCTTTGCCCTGGGGCAAGAGCTGTTGCGCCTTCCTATCAGCTGCGCTTGGCCGGTCGCCGCGCCAATAGTCCCCGCAGGCTCTCGCATATGCCCCGGTTTCGGCGAAGAAGTCAGGAAGGGCCGTGGGTCGTCGGGAAACTGCCGCCTTCGAAGGTTTCAAAGGAAGGCTTTGCGCTGTCCTCGGCGGCAGCGGAGATGATACGAGGCGCACACCAGAGCTTCCTGGCGCGGAGAGGCGCCGGGTCGGGATCAGGTTGATGATCGTCAGCTTGGCGTGAAATTGGCGGGCCTCGTCCGGGGTGGCGCCAACATCGCTATGATTCGAACCAAAACGCCAAGGGTATGCGGGCCAAGGAAACGGACCTCACCGACCGCCAGCGGGCGGCCGGGGCTTCAGCCGAACCTATTCGGTCCCCACCTCCCAATTCCGGCGCCCCTACCGCGGCAGCTGCGTCTCGCCCATCAGCGCTTCATCCACCGCCCGTGCGCACTGCCGCCCCTCGCGGATCGCCCACACCACCAACGACTGCCCGCGGCGCATGTCGCCGCAGGAGAATATCTTGTCCTGGGAGGTCTTGTAGTCGATGACGTTGGCCTTGACGTTGCCGCGGGGGTCGAGCTCGACGCCGGCCTGGTCGAGCAGGGCTTCCGGGCGCGGGCCGAGGAAGCCCATGGCCAGGAGGACGAGGTCGGCTTTCAGCTCGAAGGTCGAGCCTTCGACTTCGGCCATGACCATGCGGCCGGCTTCGTCCTTCACCCATTCGACGCGGACGCATTCCAGCGCTTCCAGCCGGCCGTCCGTGCCGACGGCGCGCTTGGTCAGGACGGCGAAGTCGCGCTCGCAGCCCTCTTCTTGCGAGGAGGAGGTGCGCAGCTTCAGCGGCCAGTCGGGCCAGGTCATCAGCTTGTTTTCGCGCACCGGCGGCTGCGGCATGATCTCCAGCTGGGTCACCAAGGCGGCGCCCTGGCGGTTGGAGGTGCCGATGCAGTCGGAGCCGGTGTCGCCGCCGCCGATCACCACCACATGCTTGCCCTTGGCGCTGATCGTACCGGCGGGGGCGGCGCGGACCTCGTCGTCGCCAGCGTTGCGCTTGTTCTGCTGGGTCAGGAAATCCATGGCGAAGTGGATGCCGGTCAGCTCATGCTTGGGCAGGTCCAGGTCGCGGGGCAGCTCGGCGCCGCCGGACAGGACCACGGCGTCGAACTCCTTGCTCAGGGTCTCCACCGAGATGTCGACGCCCACATGCACGCCGGGGCGGAACTGCACGCCCTCGGCCGCCATCTGGCTCATGCGGCGGTCGATGTGGTGCTTTTCCATCTTGAAGTCGGGGATGCCGTAGCGGAGCAGGCCGCCGATGCGGTCGTTCTTCTCGAACAGGGCGACCACATGGCCGGCGCGGGCCAGCTGCTGGCTGCAGGCCAGGCCGGCGGGGCCGGAGCCCACAACGGCGATGCGCTTGCCGGTGACCCGTTCGGGGCGCTGCGGCAGGATCCAGCCTTCCTTCCACCCGCGATCGACGATCTCGCACTCGATCGACTTGATGGTGACCGGGCTCTCCTGGAGATTCAGGGTGCAGGAGGCCTCGCAGGGGGCGGGGCAGATGCGGCCGGTGAATTCCGGGAAGTTGTTGGTGGAATGCAGGTTGTCGAGCGCCACCCGCCACTGGTCGCGATAGACCAGGTTGTTCCAGTCGGGGATCTGGTTGTTCACCGGGCAACCCTGGTGACAGAAGGGAATGCCGCAATCCATGCACCGGGCGGCCTGAGCCGAGGCGTCCGCCGGGGCCATGGGCTGGGTGAACTCGCGGTAGGTCTTCAGGCGTTTGGCCGGCTTTTCGTAAGTGCGGTCGTGGCGCTCGATTTCAAGGAAGCCTGTGGGCTTGCCCATCGCTAGTCTCCGATTTCGAATGGGCTGAAGCGTTGCTCCAGTCCCGGTAGTTTTCCCTACGACGTCATCCTGAGCCGACGCGAAGCGGCGTGTCGAAGGACGCAATCGGCTTCGGCGTCAATGCGTCCTTCGACACGCGCGCCAAAGAACGCGCGGCTCAGGATGACGACCGTTAGTGATCAATGGGCCCATGGCGAAGGCTGAGGACTATTCGGCGGCGACGATGGAGGCCGCGCGGCGCGCGGCGTCCATATCGGCCAGGGCTTTTCGGTAGTCCTGCGGCATCACCTTGACGAAGTGGCCGAGGGCCACGTCCCAGTGATCCAGCAGGGCCCGGGCCCTGGCGCTGCCCGTGTGGAGCAGGTGCCGTTCGATCAGGATGCGCAGCCGCTCGGCGTCGTGACGCAGCATGTCGCCCATGCCGGCATCGTGCGCGCCCGGCGCCCGCTGCTTGGGCCGGCCAGCCTCGTCATCACCGTCGATGGAGGCCTGGCCCATGCGTTCCAGATCGACCATGGCGATGTTGCACAGCCGCCCGAACTTGCCGTCCGGATCGTAGACATAGGCCACGCCGCCGGACATGCCAGCCGCGAAGTTGCGCCCGGTCTCGCCCAGCACCACCACCACGCCGCCGGTCATGTATTCGCAGCCGTGGTCGCCCACGCCCTCGACCACCGCCACCGCGCCGGAGTTGCGCACCGCGAACCGCTCGCCCGCCACGCCCTGCAGATAGGCCTCGCCGGCGATAGCGCCGTACAGCACCGTGTTGCCGACGATGATGTTGCGGGTGGGGTCGCGGCCGATGCCTTCCGGCTGGCGCACGACCACGCGGCCACCGGACAGGCCCTTGCCGACATAGTCGTTGGCGTCGCCGGTGAGCTCCAGGCTGACGCCATGGGCCAGGAAGGCGCCGAAGCTTTGGCCCGCCACGCCGGTGAGCTTCACCGAGATGGCGCCTTCGGGCAGACCGATGTGGCCGTAGCGCTTGGCCACCTCGCCCGACAGCATGGCGCCGACGGTGCGGTTGACGTTCTTGATCGGCAGCTCGATCCGCACCGGCTTGCCGCCGTCGAGGGCGGGCGCGGCCTGGCGGATGATCTCGTGATCGAGGGCGCCTTCCAGGCCGTGGTTCTGGGTCTCGCTGTTCCACACCGCGACACTGGGATCGACATCGACCTGATGCAGGATGCGCGACAGGTCCAGGCCCTTGGCCTTCCAGTGGTTCAGCGCCGGGCTGACGTCGAGCCGATCGACCCGGCCGATCATCTCGTTCAGGGTGCGGAAGCCCATGTCCGCCATGATCTGGCGGAGTTCCTCGGCAACGAAGAAGAAGTAGTTGATCACATGCTCGGGCTGGCCGGTGAAGCGGGCGCGCAGCACCGGGTCCTGGGTCGCGACGCCCACGGGGCAGGTGTTCAGGTGGCACTTGCGCATCATGATGCAACCGGCGGCGATCAGCGGCGCGGTGGCGAAGCCGAACTCGTCGGCGCCCAAGAGAGCGCCCACCGCCACGTCGCGGCCCGTGCGGAGGCCGCCGTCCACCTGGACCGCGATCCGGCCGCGCAGGCCGTTGAGCAGCAAGGTCTGCTGGGTCTCGGCCAGGCCGATTTCCCAGGGCGAACCGGCGTGGGTGAGCGAGGTGAGCGGCGAGGCGCCCGTGCCGCCCTCATAGCCCGAGATGGTCACATGGTCCGCGCGGCACTTGGAGACGCCGGCGGCCACCGTGCCCACGCCCACTTCCGAGACCAGCTTCACCGAGACCCGCGCCTGCGGGTTCACGTTCTTCAGGTCGTGGATGAGCTGGGCCAGGTCTTCGATGGAGTAGATGTCGTGGTGCGGCGGCGGCGAGATCAGGCCGACGCCGGGGGTGGAGTGGCGCACCTTGGCGATGGCCGCATCCACCTTGTGGCCGGGCAGCTGGCCGCCCTCCCCGGGCTTGGCGCCCTGGGCCATCTTGATCTGGATGTCGTCGGCATTGACCAGGTATTCCGCCGTGACCCCGAAGCGGCCGGAGGCGACCTGCTTGATGCGCGAGCGCAGGCTGTCGCCATTGGCCAGGGGCGTGAACCGATCCGGCTCCTCGCCGCCCTCACCCGTGTTGGAGCGGCCGCCGATGCGGTTCATGGCGATGGCCATGGTGGTGTGGGCTTCGCGGCTGATGGAGCCGAAGCTCATGGCGCCGGTGGAGAAGCGCTTGACGATCTCCGAGGCCGGCTCGACCTCGTCCAGATCGACGGGCTTGTCGCCGGGGGTGAGCCGCATGAGGCCGCGCAGGGTGAGCAGGCGCTCGTTCTGTTCGTTGATGGAGCGGGCGAAGGCGGCGTAGGCCTCCGGCAGGTTGCCGCGCACGGCGTGCTGCAGATTGCCCACCGTCTCCGGCGTCCAGGCGTGCTCCTCGCCGCGCAGGCGGAAGGCGTAGGCGCCGCCGACGTCCAGCATGTTTTGCAGGATCGGCTTGTCGCTGTAGGCTTCCACGTGACGGCGCTGGGTCTCGGCGGCGATCTCGGCCAGGCCGACGCCTTCGATGGTGGTGGAGGTGCCGGTGAAATACTTCTCCACGAACTCGGCGGTGAGGCCGACCGCGTCGAAGATCTGGGCGCCGCAATAGGATTGGTAGGTGGAGATGCCCATCTTGGACATCACCTTCAAAATCCCCTTCCCGATCGCCTTGATGTAGTTCTTCTGCACCTCGTAGGGCTTGAGCGGCAGCTTCTGCTGGACGCGGATATGCTCCAGGCTCTCGAACGCCAGGTAGGGGTTGATCGCCTCGGCGCCATAGCCGGCCAGGACGCAGAAGTGGTGCACTTCGCGCGCCTCGCCGGTCTCGATCACCAGGCCGGTCTGCATGCGCAGGCCCTGGCGGATCAGGTGGTGGTGCACCGCCGCCACGGCCAGGGCCGCGGGGATGGCGTTGCGGTCGGCGGAGACCTTGCGGTCCGACAGGATCAGGATGTTGTTGTCCGCCAGCACCGCATCGGTGGCGGCGTGGCAGATACGCTCCAGCGCCCGCTCCAGGCCAACGTCGCCGTCGCGGGCCGGGCCGGAGATGTCGATGGTGGCGGTGCGGAAGGCGCCGTCCACCAGCTTGGAGATGGAGCGGATCTTGTCCAGGTCCTGGTTGGTCAGGATCGGCTGGGTGACTTCCAGGCGCTTGTGCGTGCCGGCGTGATGGCCGAGCAGGTTGGGGCGCGGGCCGATCATCGACACCAGCGACATCACCAGCTCCTCGCGGATCGGGTCGATCGGCGGGTTGGTGACCTGGGCGAAGTTCTGCTTGAAATAGTCGTAGAGCAGCTTGGGCCGCCGCGAGAGCACGGCCAGGGGCGTGTCGGTGCCCATGGAGCCGATGGGGTCCTCGCCGTTGCGGGCCATGGGCTCCAGGAAGTACTGCAGGTCTTCCTGGGTGTAGCCAAAGGCCTGCTGGCGATCGAGCAGGGCCTGCTCGTCGTTGATCAGGATGCCGGCCGGCTCTTCCGAGCCCTTCAGGTCCTCCAGCTTGAACTGGGTCTGGCGCAGCCAGTCGTCATAGGGGGCGGCGGCCGAGAGGGCGGCCTTGATCTCCTCGTCCTCGACGATGCGGCCTTCTTCCAGGTCGATCAGCAGCATCTTGCCGGGCTGGAGGCGCCACTTGCGGACGATCTTGTCCTCCGGGATCGGCAGGACGCCGGACTCCGAGGCCATGATGACGTGGTCGTCGTCGGTGACGCAGAAGCGGGCGGGACGCAGGCCGTTGCGGTCCAGGGTCGCGCCGATTTGGCGCCCGTCGGTGAAGGCGATGGCGGCGGGGCCGTCCCACGGCTCCATCAGGGCGGCGTGGTATTCGTAGAAGGCGCGCCTCGCCGGATCCATCAGCGGATTGCCCGCCCAGGCTTCCGGGATCAGCATCATCACCGCCTGGGCCAGCGGGAAGCCCCCGGCGACCAGCAGTTCCAGCGCATTGTCGAGCGAAGCGGTGTCCGACTGCCCGTGCGGGATCAGCGGCCACATCTTGTCCAGGTCCGGACCCAAGAGCGGCGATTCCAGCGTGCGCCGGCGGGCGTTCATCCAGTTGACGTTGCCCCGCACCGTGTTGATCTCGCCGTTGTGGGCGATGTAGCGATAGGGGTGCGCCAGGCGCCAGGACGGGAAGGTGTTGGTGGAGAACCGCTGGTGCACCAGGGCCAGGGCCGACTCCGTCAGCGGGTCGGTGAGGTCGGTGTAGAAGCTGCCCAGCTGGTGAGCCAAGAGCAGGCCCTTGTAGACCACCGTCCGGGTCGAGAAGGACGGCATGTAGAGTTCGGTCAGGCCCGGCAGGTTGTGCATCACCGCCTGTTCGGCGAGCGGGTTCTGGGTCTGCTTGCGGATCGCCAGGATCTTGCGCTCGAAGGCGTCCTGGTCGCGCACGCCGGGGCCGCGGGCGACGATGGCCTGGCGGATCAGCGGCATCTCGGCCAGCACGGTCTTGCCCAGGCCTTCCGGGTTCACCGGCACGTCGCGCCAGCCGACCAGGGTCTGGCCTTCCACGGCGACGAAATGCTCGAACTGGGCCACGGCGAAGTTCCGCGCCTTCTCGTCGCGCGGCAGGAAGCACATGGCCACCGCATAGTCGCCGGGGGCGTAGAGGTTCACGCCGGCCTTCTCGGCCCAGTCGCGCAGCAGGTTGTGCGGGATCTGGATCAGACAGCCGACCCCGTCCCCCACCATGGGGTCCGCGCCGACGGCGCCGCGGTGATCCAGATTGAGCAAAATCTCCAGACCGCGGCGAATGATGTCGTGCGATTTGAGGCCTTTGATATTGGCCACAAACCCTACGCCGCACGCATCATGCTCGTTCCGCGGGTCATAGAGACCCTGCCGCAGTCCTTCACCCATCCGGGCCCACCTTCGCTAAAAGCGCGTTGTCGAAATCGGGCGCTCAACCCCGCTGGTTTCGCCTGTCGCGGCCCAAAAACTGGGCGCCGCGCGGCCGGTCGTTGGCTATTCGCCGGCCGAAACCAAAATTCGAGCGCCGGGGTACAAACAGTAAATCGTCTCGCCATGCAAGAGCGGGCCTTGAGGGGCTAAGTCCATGCAATCTTGCGTGATTGCCCGCCTGCAGGGCGCCGTTAGGGCCAAGCTGCACGGAGGGAATGCCTGTGGGCGTGGTTGGCGTGCAGGAAAGCTGGGCGGGGGTGGAGGAAAACTGTGGGCGTGCAGGCCTCTTTCTAAATCGCTCCTCCGATGGAGGAGCTGTCAGGCCGCAGGCCTGACTGAGGAGGACTGGCCGCTACGCTGACGTCGGCAAAGTTAAACCCGGAAACGCCGGCATAGCGGCAAGGCCTCCTCAGTCCCTTCGGGACAGCTCCTCCATCGGAGGAGCGATTCAGAAGGGGACTAGCGGCTACGCTGGCGCCTCAGGAGCTCCTCAACGCGCATATCGACCGTCGCAACCACGTCCTCCATCGCCTTCAACACATCGCGGGCGGCGACACGGAGTACGGAAATCCCGCTCTTCTCCAGCCAGGCGTCGCGGCGCAGATCATGCTCTGGGCGACCAGCCGCGTCATGACTGGCGCCATCGACCTCGACCGCCAGCCGGACCGCATCGCAATAGAAATCGAGGATGTAATCACCGGCCGGATGCTGTCGGCGAAAATAGAGACCTCTTACCTGACCACGGTTGAGCCGCTTCCAGAGCAGGCGTTCCGGCAGGTCCATCTGCGCACGCAGGCGCCGGGCGCGATCACGAGTGATGGCGTGTGAATCCATATCATGCTCCAAAGCCAATCTGGAACATAATAAGAACACGTGTTGGCGTCAAAGGATTTGCGACCAACGTCGGCATAGCGGCAAGGCCTCCTCAGTCCCTTCGGGACAGCTCCTCCACCGGAGGAGCGATTAAGCACGGGCGCCGCGCCAACCTTATCTAAATCGCTCCGCCGATGGAGGAGCTGTCAGGCCGCAAGCCTGACTGAGGAGGACTGGCCGCTACGCCGACGTCGGCTGGACCTGCCCCACTCACCTCGGCCACAGCACCATCTGGGTGCACCGGAACAGCGCGATCACCTTGCCGGTCTCCTCGTGCTTGGCCTCCGCATCCCATACCTGGGTCGTGCGGCCGCCATGGACCAGCCGCGCTTCGCACACCACATTCCCGTCCCGGGTGGTCCCCAGGTAGTTGCTCTTCAGTTCGAGGGTGGTGAACCCCGTCGCCCCCTCGGGCAGGGACGCCACGCAGCCGTAGCCGCAGGCGGTGTCCACCAGGGCGATGACGCTGGCGGCGTGCAGGAAGCCGTTGGGGGCCATGTGGTGCTGCTTCACCGCAAAGCGGCCGCGCGCCAGGCCGGGGCCGATCTCGTAGAGGTCCAGGCCCAGATAGTCCGGCAGATGATCCTTCTGCCGCTCGCGGAACATCGCCACATAGTCGGTCATGCCGGCTCTCCCTTGGTTTGGAGCCACCCTGCGCCGCTTACGCCCGCGTCAGGCAAGTCATCCAGCAACCAAGCCGCGGCGTATGCCTTTCAACAGCAGACAAGGGCAGACCCCATGAGCCTCCTCGCCACTGGTATCGACCTGGCCGAACGCGCGCCCCTGCCGGACGCGGCGCTGAAGTGGGGCGTCGGCGCCCTGGTGGAGAACGCCCGCCGCAGGATGATCAACACCCCCGCCTCCCAGGAAGCCGACTTCGCCCGCGACATGGCCAACCACCCCATCGCCGAGCACGCCGACGCGGCCAATGCGCAGCATTACGAGGTGCCGGAGGCCTTCTTCGGCCTGGTGCTGGGACCCCGGCGCAAATACTCCTCCTGCTTCTACCCGGAGGCCGGCGCCAGCCTGGCCGAGGCCGAGGATGCGGCCCTGGCCACCACCTGCGCCCACGCGGGCCTGAAGGACGGCCAGCAGGTGCTGGAGCTGGGCTGCGGCTGGGGCTCGCTGTCCCTGTGGATGGCCGCCGCCTTCCCCAATTCCAGCTTCACCTCGGTCTCCAACTCCCACAGCCAGCGCGCCTATATCGAGGGCCAGGCGCTGGAGCGCGGCCTGACCAACCTGACCATCATCACCGCCGACATGAACGACTTCACCATCGCCGAGCGGTTCGACCGCGTGGTCTCGGTGGAGATGTTCGAGCACATGAGCAACTGGCGCGCCCTCTTGGAGCGGGTCCACGGCTGGCTGAAGCCGGAGGGGCGGCTGTTCATCCACATCTTCACCCACCGCACCACGCCCTACCGGTTCGACCACAAGGACGACGCGGACTGGATCGGCAAATACTTCTTCACCGGCGGCGTCATGCCCAGCCACGGCCTGATCAAACAGTTCCCCGACCTGTTCACCCTCGACGCCGACTGGGTCTGGAACGGCAGCCACTATGAACGCACGGCGCTGGACTGGCTGGCCAACTTCGACCGCCACACCGCCGAGATCGCGGCCATCTTCAAGCCGGTCTACGGCGCCGACACCGGCCTGTGGATGAAGCGCTGGCGGCTGTTCTTCCTGGCCACCGCGGGCCTGTTCGGCGCCCGCAAAGGCGAGGAATGGGCCGTCAGCCACTATCGGCTTAGGCCGGTCTAAATACCTTCTCCCGGAGGGAGAAGGAGGGGCCCGCCGCGCAGCGGTGGGAGGATGAGGGGTTACGCGGGTTCAGGATGAAACTGAGCCGTCCCTAAGCCCTCACCCTCCCATGCTGCGCATGGGCCCCTCCCTCTCCCTCCGGGAGAGGTGTGGCGCTTTCCACCACCCCATCCCGCAAACCCCATTGCCCGCCATGCCTTTCTCGGCCTAATGCAAAGGAAAACCCGCCTCCATACCGGAGGCTCTAAATCCTCGGAGGGACGTCGTGAAAGCAGCAGTGCTCAGGGAAGTCGGCAAGGGCCTCAACATCGAGGACGTCAAGATCGGCAAGCCCGGTCCGCACGAGGTGCTGATCCGCACCGCCGCCGCCGGGGTCTGCCACTCCGACCTGCACTTCATGGAAGGCCTCTATCCCCACCCCCTGCCCGCCGTGCTGGGCCATGAGAGCGCCGGCGTGGTCGAACAGATCGGCTCCGAGGTCCGCACCGTAAAGGTAGGCGACCACGTCATCACCTGCCTGTCGGCCTTCTGCGGCCACTGCGAATACTGCCTCACCGGCCACATGAGCCTGTGCGTGAGCCCCGACACCAAGCGCGACAAGGAAGACGAGCCGCGCCTGAGCAGCGCCACCGGCCATATGATGCAGTACCTGAACCTGTCCTCCTTTGCAGAACAGATGCTGATCCACGAGCACGCCTGCGTCGCCATCCGCAAGGACATGCCCCTCGACCGCGCGGCCCTGATCGGCTGCGGGGTCATGACCGGCGTCGGCTCGGTGTTTCACACCGCCAAGGTGCGCCCGGGCGAGACCGTGGCCGTGATCGGCTGCGGCGGCATCGGCCTGGCCGCCATCAACGGCGCGGCCATCGCCGGCGCGGGCCGGATCATCGCCATCGACATGTCCCCCTCCAAGGACAACCTGGCCAAGCACTTCGGCGCCACCGACTTCATCTGCGCCGGCGAGACCGACGCGGTGAAAGAAGTCCTGGAAATGACCAAGGGCGGCGTGCACCACAGCTTCGAGGCCGTCGGCCTGACCAAGACCGCCGAACAGGCCTTCGGCATGCTCAAGCGCGGCGGCGACGCCACCATCATCGGCATGATCCCGGTGGGCCAGTCCATCACCCTGCCCGGCCCCGCCTTCCTGGGCGAGAAGAAGATCCAGGGCTCCGCCATGGGCTCCAACCACTTCCCGGTCGATATGCCCCGCATGGTCGACATGTACATGGCCGGCAAGCTGAAGCTCGACGACATGATCAGCCGCCGGGTGAAGCTGGAGCAGGTGAACGAGGCGTTCGCGGAGATGAAGCGCGGGGAGATCGCGCGGTCAGTGATTGTGTTTGATGCTTAGGGGGTAGGCGTCAGCGCTGAGTGGAAGACGGCCCGGGCGGGGGACTGCCCGGGCTTTTTGTCGCGGAACAGAGAAGGACGCTCATCACGAGGCAATATTAGCGTACAGACACCGGCGAATTTCATAATACTCGCGGCACCCCGCTCTTCGGGGCGAAGACGGCTCCCTTAAACGCATCCCTTATGGCGTCCAACTTTAAATATTCCGGGTCATCCTGACCATCATAAATAACAGCTAACGGCGTATAGAATCCATCAAAAGCTGCGCCATCCAAATGCATTTCGTCCATTATATTTAATCCTTCCATTATGATTCCATTGAACATAGCTTTTGTAAGAATTGTGGACCGCATGTCTGTTTTGCTAATATATGACAATAAGAATGTTACACTTTCTAATCTTGCATAACGAAACGATACGTGAGCAAGAGACAGATTCCAGAGGGTCGAACCCATTAAATCGACCCCGCTAAAATCAAATCCTGCAGGGAAATTTCCTCCCGGATGCCATCCGGCCGCACCAATTCTATGAATATATTCTCTGAAATAATGGTTTTCGGCGTCTGGGCTAGACGGAGAAAATGCCAACCAGACCCCTTGATCTTGGCGAATTATGGTTTGATAGCGGCGCATCGTGGTGCCTCCCGACTCGGCACCGGCCCAGAGCGCTCTAGCCATCTCCGGCTCCGTGAGATCGGGGCGATCGAGCCAGCCAGTCGCCTTGTTAATTTGGAAATGAAGTGTGCAATTCAAACGAAGCAGCGCGTCACCAAGGTGAGCGTCAAGAGTGATAAGCCGTACAGGCTCGGGCAAACTACCTCGCGGCACATCCGGCGCGGCGATTTGTTCAGCAAGCCACAAAGCGAAAGGCGGGTTATATTTGACTTCGCTTCGCCCGCGGTCGCGATAGGGCTGCGGTCGCATGTGAACGCCTTCGGCCCACCAATCCCAGAGGCCGACCAGTCGGTCTCGGACCACTCCCCAGTCCTGAATTTCAATCGGCGCGCATTCACCGTCCAACGCACGGTTCCCGGGTGCCGTGCGTCCAACCTCCCATCCGATCAACCAGGCCAGATGCGCCCACACCTCTGGCTGCAGCCACTGAGGTCCGAGCAGTAAGCCAAGTTCCTCCATAAGCGCCTTAACCGGTTCGCCATCTGGAAAATCTTGCCAGTAGGCTGCTCTAGGGGCGAGACTTCCGAGGACCTTAGCGTTGCGTTTGAGTGCAGCAATTACCGCTTCGGCGAATAAATATTCCCGAAACGACTTATGGATGAACGCACATCCCTCCTGACCGACGTCAAAAAAGAAGCTGAGCATTAACGTACGCACTTGATCTTCGGCGATGGCGCGGCCGGCCACCGTGTCGGGGTTCGCAAGATCACTACCTTCAAGTCGCAAAGCCAACTCACGATAGGAGATGTGCTCGGTGCCTCGCAAAGTCATCGCTGCTGCAGTACGCTGCAACAAATCTCTCAACTCGTCACCAGTAATCCTAGCTCCGCTGGCCCCTATATATTCGACATTGCCACCATATTGGGTGGTTAAATCAACTAGTCGTCTATAAAGTGAAGATCGACGCACGCCGAGATCTTCAGGCGGATCGGGATCATTCAACACCAACCAAACGGCCAGCAGAGCCAGAAGAGGTAAACCCAATACGCTCTGGCCCGGGTCCTCTTCATCCTGACCGTATTGTTCTGTGAGCGTTTCAAGCCGCTGCTGCGCCTCAGTCGGTAAAGATTGAGCGTCAATCATCGCCACCTTCTCTTTCGAGAGTTGATCGACGAATGTTTGAAACTGCGGCTGGCTGAACGGTCGCACGGTCAGGATTGGAGTTCCATCCAGCAAGAACCTAGCTTGATTTACATCTTCTGACGGTCGGCCTGTTAATACAACTCGTACCTTATGAGAGTGACCAGACAAAACCTGCCGCCGGATCGCATTGAGCGTGCTTTCGATGCGGATACGAAAGCCTTCGCTTGCTGATATACTAATCTCGTCCCACCCATCGAATATCAATACGTACGGCGACATGGTCGTATCACCGACCCTGACTCCTTCATCGAGGATATGTGACAGATCGAGGTCGGCGGCCGATGGTCTGGGGCTTGGCTCCGTCTCGGAATTATCGTCACCACAGTTCAGCGTAAGCGCCCGGGCCACGTCCTCCATAAGACTGATATGCGGATCGAGACTGAGGTCTCGCATCCGCACCCGGATCGGCCGCAGCCCCATGTCGCATAACCCTTGGCAGAGCTGGAGGGTGAATGCAGACTTGCCGGCCCCCGCTGTTCCTTGAACGACAACGGCGTCGCTAAAGCGGGGATCCCGTATCAGGCTCAACACCGTATCGAGCAGCGGCTTCCGGCCACCAAAATCTTCGTCAAAAGGACTCCTTCGGGCGTCGCGCGGGGCAGCCCCGGCCTGCCGAATCTCCCCCCATTTCAGCTCGCCGCAATCGAGCGGGACAAAGGTTCTCGCCAAAGGCGCGGCCAAACTCATCGGCCCACTTCTTCCCAGCGCCGGGGCAGAATTGAACCGCCAAAGTTGGTATTCCAAGTGTCTACGCAGAAATGAGTAGGTCGCGACCTCCTGCCCACTCAACTGGAGCAACCGGAACAGTGGCTCGAATTTCTCTTTAACCTTGCCGTCGCTGATAGTCGCACGAAGCGTTTGAGCAAATCTTACATGCACTCCTTGTAATAGGGCCAGCCGAACTGCTTCGGGATAGCCAGCGGCGTCCGCGACTTTAACGAGCGCAGCGTCCGCGCGCTTCACGAGTGGGTGGGCGAGTGCCGTCTCAAATCGGAATCCTTCAAATGCGACGGGCGTCTCAAGTGAACCAAGTTCAGCACTGGTCAATCTCTGAACGGGCCTCACATCGCAAAGGCTTGCGCGAAGCGATGGATTGCGCGCGATCTCTTTTGCAGCCTCCGCTAAGGCCGACTGGTACGCTAGCGAGATAGCGAGCAGCCCGAGCGCGTTTGGGTCCGTCTCGCGTGTTAGGACCTTAGCGAGTCCAAGGATCGCTTTTACCGGTGGCAAGGCATCACCAATGGCCTCGACCCCCACGCTCAGCCAGGGCGCGGCCACCTCTATTGCATTGCTAAATAGGTCCGGCATCTGATCAGCAGAATCCTTCGCCTTGTCGATCAGATCAGGAAGCTTGTCCGCAACCCGTCCGAGAAACTCGGTAACAGTCGCAATCTGCTCGGACGCTTCACCTAACGCGTTGTTAGATTGATCGTTAAGGCTAAGATATTTTGTAAGCGCACTCATGTCGCCGCCCCCGGGATTCAAGATTCACCGAGATGATCATGACGCATAGGTTGCGTCTATCGCTATCGCACGCGGGTCTGTTTGCAGGGAACCAAAGAGGTCCGCGAATACGGCGAATACGGTGCGGCGAATACGGCGAATACCGGCGAATACGCGAATACGGTGACAGGAGTACCTGTCACCCAATTCCGGCTGGCTTGCCCTCACCACCACCCGCTCTTCGCTGCGCTCGGCGCGCGGCCCTCCGCTTCGCTTCGGGCGTTCGTCGCGAGAAACGCCTTTGGCGTTTCTATGCCACCGCTTCGCGCTGGCCGCTCCTCACCCCCCTCCCGCCGCTTCGCGGGGGAGATAGAAGGCTCCGCGTTGGACCCTCATCCACCGCTTCGCGGTCCCCCTTCTCCCGCCTGCGGCGGGAGAAGGAAGTTTGTGGGTGTGCTTGACAGGTTGGTAATTGTTCCCTATTTGTTCCGTCGTGAACGCTCTGACCGACATTGCCGCGAACGCTGCCGCGCCTCTGGATGAGGATGTGGAATTGCGGGGACACTATACCAATTACCAACCCCGCCACCGGCTGGCTGGGCTTGCCCCCTCCACCACCCGCTCTTCGCTGCACTCGGCGGGCGGTCCCCCTCCCGCCGCTTCGCGGGGGAGATAGGACTAGGGCAGCAGCGCCGCCCGCGCCTCTCGCGGCAATCGGGCGATGACGTTGAGGTAGGCGGTGGCCGTGGCGTCGGGGACGCGGCGGCCCTGTTCCCAGCCCTGCAGGGTGGCGAGGGGAATTCGGTAGGCTTCGGCGAACTCGCTCTGCGACATGTGCAGGTCCTCGCGGATCGCGCGCACGTCGGGGAGTTCGATCCTGTGCTCACGGGCGCCGGTCGCCTCGCCCTTGGCGTGGGCGACGGCTTCGCGCATGCCTTCAATCAGATCTTGGCCCAGCTTGCTCATGTTTAATCCTTTCGGGTCCGGCCGAGTTGCTTCAGATCGGCCGCCAGAGCGGTCAACGTTCGTTTCTCGTCTGGACCAAGGTCCCCCCGCGCGGCCTTGGCATAGACAGTGATCAGGTAGAGCGGCGCATCGGGGTCATAGAAATAATAAATCACCCTGACGCCGCCGCGCTTGCCGGAACCCTGGCGGCCCCAACGCACCTTGCGAAGCCCGCCGGTTTCGGGGATCAGGTCGCCGGCCTCGGGATTGGCCGCGACATAATCCACGAAATCCGAACGCTCGTCGTCGCTCCACACCTTCGCGGCGGCGCGCAGGAAGGTGCTCAGCTCGACGACCGTGAGAAGCCTCGTTCGCATCGAGTAGATTGTACGTCAATGACGGACATGCGGCAAGACGATATGCAGGATCGCTGGGGTAGGTCGAAGTCCACCGCCGGGGTGACTGGGATTGCCGCCTCCACCACCGCTTCGCGGAGGAACAGATGTCGGCGTTGGGCCCTCATCCACCGCTTCGCGGTCCCCGTCGAACGTATACGTTCGACCCCGCCAAAGGCGGGAGAAGGAAGTTTGTGGGTGTGCTTGACAGGTTGGTAATTGTTCCCTATTTGTTCTGTCGTGAACGCCTTGACCGACATTGCCGCGAACGCTGCTGCGCCTCTGGATGAGGATGTGGCGCCGGCGGAGGCGCGGATGGGGGCCTTGGGGTTGGGGACCGAGGTGGGGTTGATCCTGCTGGAGGTGGTCAAGGCCCAGGGGCTGGCGTTGCGGGACGCGGTGCTGGCCGGGGCGGAGGCGCCGGTGTCCGACACCCAGGCCCTGGCCCAGGCCTATGCCAAGATCACCCGCTCGATGCGGCTGAACCTTTTGGTGGAAGACCGGCTGGAGGGCGGGCTGCGCGATCGCCGCCGCGGGATCGAGGCGGCGCGGGCGGAGCGGGCTCAGGGCGCCGCCAAAAAGGCGGCGGATGCGGCGCGGGTGGAGGCGCATGAGCGCTGGCGCCAGGCCAACGCCGTCGAGCTGGACCGCGAGGCCGAGGTGCAGGACGTGGTGGAGAAGACCATCCGCCGCGAGCACAAGGGCGACGCGGAAGAGTGCGATCGGCTGGAGCGAGAGATGCTTGAGCTGTTGGAAGAAGAGGACGGCGAATACGCCGGCTATGGCCTGCGCCCCGTCAGCGAGACGGTGGCGCGCCTGTGCGAGCAGCTGGAGGTCGAGCCCGAGTGGGACCGCTGGGCGAACAAGCCCTGGGCGGTTGAGGAGGCCCAGACCGGGGTTGCGGACTCGCCTTACGTGTCGCGCAAGCGCGGCGGGTCGGGGGAATGCGTGATCGAGGTCGGCGGGGCGCCCGGCCCAGGGTTGGCGAACGGCCCACCGCACGAAACCGGACCGCCGTGAATTTACCTCCCCCGCGAAGCGCTAGGAGATTCACACATCTATCGCTCTGAGGGCTCGCCCGCTCAAAAAGGTGTCAGAGTCATTTATTGACCTGGGCATCAGTGGACGGATTTGCACGGTCAGTAAGGTCAATAAATGACTCTGACACCTTTTTGAGCGCCCCACCGAGATGTGTGCATCCCCAAGCCGCGAAGCGGTGGAGGTAGGCGCGCCTGAGGAGCATGGCTTCCGAATGCTGACCGGCGTAATCCCCTCCCATGGCGACAACCAAGCACGGCCCTGAGTTTGAGATCGAGGTGGGCGGGGAGCCCTATCTGTGGCGGCTGCATCGGCGTCCGGGGTGGTCCACGGACGCCAAGGCGCGGTTCGGCATGGCCGTCGCCGTGCATCACCAGCTCGGCAAGCGCGACGTGGTGGTGGAGTTTCCGCCCGGGCCGGAGATGAAGTTCGGCGCCCCGCAGCTGAGGCCCGAGCAGATCGATGTGGCGCTGGTGGCGGCCGCGATCACCTCCGCCATCGAGGCGGGTTGGGAGCCGCTGTCGCGGGGCAAGACGGTGACGGTGGTGGTGGACGCCAACGGGGGGTGAGGCGGCTCATCCTCCCGCCGCTTCGCGGCGCGGGAGGATGAGGGGCGTCCCTGCCCCATTATCGCTCTGATTTCATTTCAGGATCGGGTCACCGTCACCATTGATCCTGGGACTTCATGGCCCGCACGCGGAAAACGGGGGCAAGGACTGAGCGGCCCTATCCAGGCCGGCGTGTCCGCCGCGCCGCCGGCGTCATGGCCAGCGTGGGCGTGCACCTGTTTGTGCTGGCGGCCCTGCTGGGGTTGAAGAGCGAGCCGCCGACGACGGTGGAGGCGCCGCCGGTGTTGGTTTCGCTGGTCAGGCTGCCGAAGCCCGCGCCGCCGGCGCCGGTGAAGGCGCGCGCGCCGCCCGCTCCGGCCAAGGCTGTGGCCAAGCCGGCTAAGCGCCAGAAGGCCGCGACCGCGCCGGCGGCGCCGCTGAAGCTGGCGGCGCGCAAGGTTGCGGCCAAGGCGCCGTCCATTGCCGCCGACGTGGCGCCGGGACCGGCGGAGCTGACGGAGGCGCAGCTGGCCGGGGCGGCGGGCGCGGGGTCTGGGTCGAGGTCAGGCGGTTCCGGTTCCGGATCGGGTGGCGGGAGCTGTGACATGATCGCCCGGGTGCAGGCGGCCTTGCGCAAGGATGTGCTGGTCCGGACCGAGGTCGCGTCGGCAGGCTCGCGGGCGCTGCTGGTGTGGAACGGCGACTGGGTGCAGGGGCGCGGGGAGGACGGCAAGGGGCTGGCGGCCGTGCGCGAGGCCATCATCTGGGAAGTCGGCTTTTCGCCCGCGGCCTGCCGCACCGAGCCGGTGCGGGGCCTGGTGATGTTCACCCTGGGCGACGGGGTTGGGGCGCAGAGGCTGGTGGTGGGTGAGAACGCCTGGCGATGGGCGGATATGCTGGGAGCGCGAGGGGTGGTTCGGTAGGGCAAAACCTTCCCCGCTTGTCGGGGAAGGAGGGGTCCATGGCTATGCCATGGGAGGATGGGGCCACGCGAGCCGGCAGGCTCGCCAAGCAAGGACTCTTGCTCGCACTTTCCGGACGAGTCGTGCGCGCCTGCCGGCGCGGACCCCCATCCTCCCACCGCTGCGCGGTGGGCCCCTCCTTCCCCCATAGAAGGGGGAAGGTTCGCGTCCCCTACGCCATCACGATCACCACCACGCGGCGGTTTTGCGCCCGGCCGTCGCGGGTGGTGTTGGGGGCGACGGGGTCGGTGGCGCCGTAGGAGATGGTGGCCATGCGGTTCAGCGGCACCCCCTGCTGGTTCATGTAGAGGCGGACCGCTTCGGACCGCTCCTCGCCCAGCTTCATGTTGAAGTCCTTGGCGCCGGTGTTGTCGGTGTGGCCCTGGATCTCGAGGTAGACGTTCTTGTTGTCCGCCTTCAGCTTGGTGACGAAGTCGGCCAGGCGGGTCTGGGCCTCGGGCGACAGCTGCGAGCCGTCGGTGGGGAACTTCACCGAGTCGTCGGAGAGGACCATCTGGTAGAGGAACTTGCCCTCGGCCAGCTTGCCCGCCGCCGTGGCCCGGTCGAGGGCTTCGCGGGTGTTCTGGTCGAGGGAGGCCAGGTGGGAGTCGTCCTGGTCGAGCCGGCCCGATTGGACCGCGACCTTCTTGTTCACATAGTCCTCGGTGGCGCAGGCGCTGAGGCTGACGGCGCCGAGCATGGCGACGGTGATGAGGATGGCGCTGGAGCGGAGTTGCATAGGGACCTCGTCTTTTTGCTTTGTTCAAGCGGAAGGCCCGAGGCGGCCCAACAAAAGCGTCCGCCCCCCATAGTCCAGGCTTCCGCACGGCAAAGATCACCTGCCAATCGCGGCGATTTCGCGGGGGCATCGCGGCGGTTTCTGGGCCGAGCTTGGCCGTGGGGGCGTGATTTACGGGATGCGGCGCCGGTTTTTCTTGCCGCCGGTATTCCGGGGGTCCTATCGTGGCGCCCGGACCCGTACATAAGCGGGCCGATCATGTGGGTGGGAACATCATGACGGACGCCGTTGCGGATATGGTGCTGGAGTCCGGGCTGGCCACGGAGCCGGCGGCGGCCCCCCATCCCGGACATGGGACCAAGCCCTATCGGGCCTACATCCTCGGCATCCTGATGGTCATCTATGGCATCAACCTGCTCGACCGCTCGCTGGTGGCCCTGGTGCAGGAGAAGATCAAGCCGGAGTTCCACCTTTCCGATCTGCAGCTGGGCCTGCTGGGCGGCACGGCGTTCGCGGTTTGCAATGGGTTGGCGGGGCTGCCGATGGCGCGGCTGGCCGAGCGGTTCAACCGGATCGGGGTGCTGGCCATCGCCACGGCGCTGTGGAGCCTGATGACGGCGCTGAGCGGCCTGGCCATCTCCTTCCCCATGCTGCTGCTGGCCCGGTTCGGGGTCGGCATCGGCGAGGCGGGCTGCCTGCCGCCGACCCAGAGCGTGATCTCCGACTACTTCCCGGCCGACAAGCGCACCTCGGCCATCTCGATCCACCTGACCGCCATCCCCATCGGCACGGTGCTGGCGGCCATGATCGGCGGGGTGGTGGCCGACCACTATGGCTGGCGGATGGCCTTCATGGTGCTGGGCGCGCCGGGCCTGCTGGTGGCGGCGATCTGCTGGCTGACGGTGAAGGAGCCGCCGAGGAGCAGCGCCGCCTCAAGCAGCGGAGCGGTAGGCGGCGCAAGAATGGCCGAGGCGCCCGACTTCCGCGCCGCCTTCGCCGAGCTGCGCAGCAAGTCCAGCTTCTGGCATATCGCCCTGGCCACCGGCCTGGTGAACTTCGTCGCCGTCGGCAACGGCCAGTATGTGATCTCCTTCCTGCTGCGGGTGCGCCACATCTCGCTGAGCCAGGCCGCCATCATCCTGGGGCCGCTGGTGGGCGGGGTGACGGTGCTGGCGGTCTGGGCCACCGGCAAGGCGCTGAACGCCCTGGCCCAGAAGGACAGGGCCTGGCTGGGGCTGTGGCCGGGGATCGGGATGCTGATCAATGTGCCGGTGGCGATCTGCGCCTACCTGTCACCCTCGCTCTGGATCCAGGTGCCGCTGCAGATGGTGGCCCTGGCCTGCTCCAGCAGCTACCTGATCTCGCTCTATACGACCGCCCAGGGGGTGGTGCAGCCCCGGGTGCGGGCCACCGCCTCGGCGGTGGTGATCATGGTGATCAACCTGATCGGCTATGGCCTGGGACCACCCGTGATCGGCGCCCTGAGCGACTTCATGCAGGCCCATGTGGTGGCCTTCGGCCTGTCCGATCCCGCCCACGCCGCCGGCCAGGGGCTGCGCTACGCCATGGTGGGCGGGGTGCTGGTGAACCTGTGGGCCGCGGCCCACTACTTCATTGGATCGACCAAGCTCAAGAAGGACTGGGTGGGGTAAAGGCGGCAGTAGCGCCCCGCCCCGGAATTTGATCTAGTCACGGCGACGCTGGGGACCACGCAAGAGTCTCCCTCGCCCGGCAGTGGCGGCGTCCTTAGGGGAGACGGGGATCATGCGGATCATCACGCTCGGGTTGGCTCTGGCTTTCGCCGCCACGCTCGCGGGCTGCGGCAAGCCCGCCGGCAATGTGGATGGCGCGCGGCTGGCGGCGGCGGACGCCAACGCCGACTGGCCGGCGGTAAGCAAGGGCTATTCCGAGCAGCGGTTCAGCCCGCTGGATCAGGTGGACGCCAAGTCCGTCGGCCAGTTGGGCCTGGCCTGGTACGCCCAGTTCGACACCGACCGCGGCCAGGAAGCGACCCCTGTCGAGGTGGACGGGGTGCTCTACACCACCACCGCCTGGTCCAAGGTGTTCGCCTTCGACGCCGTCACCGGCAAGGCGCTGTGGTCCTACGATCCCAAGGTCGAGGGCTCCAAGGGCTTCGACGCCTGTTGCGACGTGGTCAACCGGGGCGTGGCGGTGTGGAAGGGGCGGGTCTATGTCGGCACCCTGGACGGGCGGCTGGTGGCGCTGGACGCCAAGACCGGGGCGGTGGACTGGTCGGCGCAGACCACGGACAACTCCAAGCCCTACACCATCACCGGCGCGCCCCGGATCATCAAGGACAAGGTGATCATCGGCAACGGCGGCGCCGAATACGGCGTGCGCGGCTATGTGTCGGCCTATGACGCGGCCAGCGGCAAGATGGTCTGGCGCTTCTATACCGCGCCCAACCCCACCGGCGCTGCGGACGGCGCGGCCTCCGACAAGATCATGAAGGACAAGGCCGCCGCCACCTGGTCGGACGGCTATTGGAAACAGTCCGGCGGCGGGGCCACGGTGTGGGACTCCATGGCCTATGATCCCACGCTGGACATCCTCTACCTGGGCGTCGGCAACGGCTCGCCCTGGAACCATATGAAGCGGTCGGGGGGCAAGGGCGACAACCTGTTCGTCTCCTCCATCCTGGCGCTGAAGCCGGACACCGGCGAGTACGTCTGGCACTATCAGACCACCCCCGGCGAGAGCTGGGACTATACCGCGACCCAGCCGCTGATCCTGGCCGACCTGCAGATCGGCGGCAAGGCGCGCCAGGTGATCATGCAGGCGCCGAAGAACGGCTTCTTCTATGTGATCGACCGGGCGACGGGCGAGTTGCTCTCGGCCAAGACCTATGTGCCGATCAACTGGGCGACTGGGGTGGATATGAAGACCGGTCGGCCGATCGAGAACCCGGCGGCCCGCTATGTGAACGCCCCATCACTGCAGATGCCGGCGCCGTTCGGCGGCCACAACTGGCACCCGATGGCCTTCAACCCCAAGACCGGCCTGGTCTACATCCCGGCCCAGTCGGTGCCCTTCGTCTATGGCGATGCGAAGAACTTCAAATACCGCCAGGGCGCCTGGAACACCGGCACCGACTTCCTGGCCAACACCGGCCCGATGCCGGCGGCGCAACAGGCGGCGTTGGCGGCGCAGATCAAGGGCATGCTGATCGCCTGGGATCCCGTGGCCGGCAAGCCGGTGTGGACCGTGCAGCATCCCTACTTCTGGAACGCCGGCGTTCTGACCACGGGCGGCGGCCTGGTGTTCCAGGGCGCGGCTGAAGGCGACCTGGCGGCCTATGACGCCTCCAATGGGACCAAGCTCTGGTCCTACAAGACCACCAATGGCGTCATCGCCGCGCCCATGACCTATGAGATCGGCGGCGTACAATACATCGCCGTCATGGTCGGCGAAGGCGGGGCGGGACAGATCTCGTCGCCGGCCTTCATGCCACAGCGGCCGCGCCTGCCCGGGCGGCTGATGGTGTTCAAGCTCGGCGGGACGGTCAAGGCGGCCGACTATGACCTGACCCCGCCGGCGCCGCTGGACCTGAGCAAGGTCACCTCCACCGGCAGCGTGGCCAACGGCTATGCGATCTTCAACGAGAACTGCCAGGTCTGTCACGGGCCCAATGCGACCGGCCAATGGCTGCCCAAGCTGCCCAATTCGCCGATGCTCGTCTCGGCCTCCGACTTCCACTCGGTGGTGGTGGACGGCGCCAAGGCCCACAACGGCATGGCCAGCTTCAAGCGGTTCCTGTCGGACAGCGAGGTGGAGGACGTGCGCGCCTTCCTGATCGCCACCGCCAAGGGCCAGCCGACCCCGGCCGTGGCCGCCGCGAAGTAGAGGACGTTTGATGCCCAGGGGTTCGGTGATGCGTTTGCTGGCGATCGTTCTGGCGGCCTTGGCGTTCGCGCCGGCCGCGCTGGCCCAACAGGCGCCGAACACGCCGAACGCTTCAAACACGCCAAACCCGGGCCTGCCCGGCAAGGCGATCTACGACCGCGTCTGCTCCACCTGCCACGCCAACCCCGGCCAGACCAGGGCGGCCACCTTCGCCCAGATCACCGGCCTTCCACCGCAACAGCTGCGCTTCATCCTGACCGAAGGGCCGATGAAGCCGATGGCCTCGGGCCTGTCGGCGGATGAGCTGACCTCGCTGATTGGCTATCTGACCTCGGGCCAGAAGGCGGTGGATCCGCACTGGACCGACTCGATGATGTGCGCGCCGGGCGACCGGACGGTGGATACGGGCAAGCCGGTGGCTTTCGGCGGCTTTGGTGTAGATCCCCATTCCACCCGCGATCTTTCGGCGAAGCAGTCGGGACTGAAGAAGGCCGACATGGCGCATCTGCGGATCGCCTGGGCGATCGGCTTCCCGCAGACCCAAGGGCTCGGGACCGGCGCGGTGGTGCTGGGCGACACCGTCTATCTGGCCGCGGCCGGCAAGCTGCTGGCGCTGGATGCGGACAAGGGCTGCGCGCGTTGGGCCAAGACCATCGTCTCGCGCAACACCCCGCAGATCGCCGATCTGGCCGGCCGCAAGGTGCTGGTGTTCGCCGCCGGCCGCACCGCGATCACCGTGGTCGATGCAGGCACAGGCGACACCGTCTGGACGGCCGATGCGGCCCCCAGGAACGTGATCGGCGCGGTGCGCGGCGGGGTGGCCGTGTTCGGCGACAAGGTGATCGTGCCGATCTCCTCCTCCGGCGTTGGCGCGGGCCAGAACCCAAAGTTCGAGTGCTGCATCGGCCACGGCGCGGTCGTCGCCCTGGCGCTGAAGGACGGCAAGCGCCTGTGGGAATACCACACCATGGGCGACCCCGATTACAACGGCCAGGTCTCCTCCATTGGCGTCAAACAGCGCGGCCCCTCCGGCGCGCCGATCTGGGGCCTGCCGACCCTGGACGAGGCGCGGAACCGCGTCATCGTCGGGACCGGCGAGAATACGTCTCATCCGGTCACCGCAACCTCCGACGCCATCATCTCCCTCGATCTCGACACCGGCAAACAGGCCTGGGTGTTCCAGGCCCTGCCCCACGACGTCTGGAACATGTCGTGCAACGACCGCGACCTGCCCAAGAGTGGCCCCAACTGTCCGGTGCTGTTCGGCGGCGAGGGCCGCGACTTCGACTTTGGCGCCACGCCCATGCTGATCAAGAATGTGGGTGGCCACGACATCGTTTTCGATGGCCAGAAATCCGGCCACATCTGGGCGCTGGACGCGGCCACCGGCCGCAAGCTGTGGAGCGACCGGATCGGCGAAGGCACCACCTTGGGCGGCGTCCACTGGGGCGTCGCCACCGACGGCAAGGTCGCCTATGTGCCCGTGGCGGACTCCCTGTTCACCGAGGCGGAGCAGGCGACCAAGAACAAGGCCGGCGTCTATGCCTACCGGCTGAGCGACGGCAAGCGGCTGTGGTCATACGCCGCCAAGGCCGACTGCGGCGGGCCGCGCAAGGCCAACCTGGTCTACTGCGAGACCAAGTACGGCTTCTCCGCCGCGCCGCTGCTGATCGACGGCGCCGTGGTCGCCGGCACGCTGGACGGCAAGGTGGTGGCGCTGGACGCCAGGACCGGCGCATTGCTGACCAGCATCGACACCAGCGGACCGCAGAAGACCGTTAATGGTGTCCCCGGTCATGGTGGGTCCATCGACGCCCATGCCATCACGGCGGGCGACGGCATGATCTTCGTCACTTCCGGCTACGGCGCCTTCTCCCAGACGCCGGGCAATCTGCTGGTCGCGTTGAAGCCGGTGCGATAGGCCGCGCGTCCAGCTTCCCCGCGCCCCAAAACCGGCTATACCGCCCTCCTCCCGCCGGACGTTTACGCCGGCTTTGCCGAGGGCCGCATGACGTCCAGCGCCTGCCCCGTCTGCCGCTCCGCCGAAACGGCGCCGCTTGGCGAGCCCGTCGAGGCGCCGGTGCTGATGAACCGGCTCTACGACACGCCGGACGCGGCTCGGGCGGCGGCGCGGGGGCCGCTTGCGCTGGCGCGATGCCAGGCCTGCGGCTTCGTCTGGAACAGCGCCTTCCGGGCCGAACTGATCGCCTATGACGGCGACTATGAGAACGACCAGACCCATTCCGGCGTGTTCGCGCGGCACTTCCGCGAGCGGGCCGAGGCCGTGGTGGCCGCGACCCCCGCCGGCGAACGGGTGGACGTGCTGGAGATCGGCTGCGGCCAGGGCCGGTTCATCGAACAGGTGGCGGCGGTGGCTGGCGAGCGACTGGGCTCAGCCGAAGGGTTCGACCCGGCCTGGCGCGGTGCGGAGGGTGACGGGCCCGGCGGGGCGCGGATCCACAAATGCTACTTCGACGCGGCGACCGCCGGCCTGATGCAGCGGGCGCCGAACCTGGTGGTCTCGCGCCACACCATCGAACACGTGCCCGATCCCGTGGGCTTCCTGACCGCCATCCGCGAGGCGCTGGGCGAGGCGTCGCAGGCGAGGCTGTTCGTGGAGACACCGTGCGTCGACTGGATCTTCGAGCGGCAGGCGATGCAGGACTTCTTCTACGAACACTGCTCGCTGTTCACGGCCGGCTCGCTGGCCCTGGCGCTGCGGACGGCGGGCTTCCACGCCCCCCAGGTCAGCCACGTGTTCGGCAGCCAATACCTGTGGGCGGAGGCTTCGATCACGGGCGAGGATGACCCCGCCGCCCAGCCGGCCAGCGCCTTGGACACCGACCTGGAAGGTGCGCACGAGCGCTTCGCCGCCCGCTGGCGCGACGCCGTTCGGACAGCCGCCGCCGAAGGCCCGGTCGCCCTGTGGGGCGCTGGCGCCAAGGGCGTCACCTTCGCCTTGATGGTCGATCCGGACAGGCAGGTGCTCGACCATGTGGTGGACATCAATCCCGGCAAACAGGGCCGCTTCTTCCCGACCTCGGCCTTGCCCGTGCTGTCGCCGGAGGCCAGCGCCGCGCGTGGGCCCAAGACCATCTTCGTCATGAACCCCAACTATCTGGACGAGATCGCCGCCGACCTGGCGACGCGGGGACAAGCCCCCCGCCTCGTGCCGATCAACGATTAAGGACCCCGGATGCGCGTCAGCATCGACACCGAAGCCCGCACCCTGGATGCGGATGGCCGCAAGATCGACCTCTATAGCGACGAGGGGTTCAAGGTGCTGTCGGACCTATGGGTCAAGGTCGGCTGGAACCAGAAATATTCCTACAGCTTCTCCTGGCTCGGCGCGCCGATCATCCAGCTGCCGGAGGACATGATCCGCTATCAGGAGGCGGTGGTCGCCTTGAAGCCGGACGTGATCATCGAAACCGGCGTGGCCCATGGCGGCTCGGCCATCTATTCGGCCAGCTTGTGCCGGCTGCTGGGCAAGGGCCGGGTGATCGCCGTCGATATCGAGATCAAGCCGCACAACCGCGCGCGGATCGAACAGCACGCCCTGAGCGACCTGATCACCCTGATCGTCGGCTCCTCCACCGCGCCGGAGGTGGTGGAGCAGGTGAAGGGGCTGATCAAGCCGGGCGAAACCGTTCTGGTGGTGCTGGATTCCGACCATTCCTACAAACACGTGGCCGACGAGCTGGCGGCATATGCGCCGATGGTGACGGCCGGCTCCTATATCGTCGCCACCGACGGGATCATGCGCGACCTGGAAGACGCCCCGCGCGGCAAGCCAGGCTGGGCGACGGACAATCCGGCCAATGCGGCGATCGACTATGCCGCTAACAACCCCGGTTGGGTGATCGAGGAGCCGGCGTGGCCCTTCAATGAGTCTATGCTCAGCGGGAACATCACCCACTGGCCGATGGCCTGGCTGCGACGGGTTTAGGGCGCGGCAACTCGCAACGAATAAGGACGACAGTATGCCTCCCGCGCCAAGACAGGCGCCCTCGCCCGCATCGATGACAGCGCTTTCCGCGTTTGCTTTCCGCTACGGGAAATGCGATCCGCGAGGCGCGTTTTCGCCATCGGGACCTGAGGCCGCTCGCCCATGACTGCTGAAGCCATCGTGATCATCGGCGCGACCGGGGACCTGGCGCAACGGATGCTGTTTCCGTCGCTGTATTTCCTCGACAGCGAGGGCTCCCTGCCGGCCAATTTCCGCATTGTCGGCGCCTCGCGCTCGGAGCTGGCCCATGAGGCGTTCATCGAGCTGATCAAGACCAGCGTGCAGGCCCGCGCCGGGACCTATTTCAACGACGCGGCCTGGTCGCATTTCGAGCGCCGGCTGTCCTATTGCGTGGTGGACGCATCCAAGCCGGCCACCTTCCAGAACCTGGCCGCACCGCTGAAGGGCGCGCACGAGACCATCTTCTACCTCTCCACCTCGCCCAGCCTGTACGAGGCGATCAGCGCCAATCTGAAGGCTTCGGAGATCGCCAAGGCCGACAGCCGGGTTATCGTGGAAAAGCCGATCGGCCACGACCTGGCCAGCTGCCAGGAGATCAACGACGCCCTGGGCCGAGCGTTCGACGAGCATGAGATCTTCCGCATCGACCACTACCTGGGCAAGGAGACGGTGCAGAACCTGATCGCGGTGCGGTTCGCCAACGCCTTCTTCGAGCCGCTGTGGAACCACGTCTCCATCGACCATGTGCAGATCACGGTGGGCGAGACCGTGGGGGTGGAAGGCCGCTGGGGCTATTACAACGATTACGGCGCCCTGCGCGACATGGTTCAGAACCATGTGCTGCAGCTGCTTTGCCTGGTGGCCATGGAGCCGCCGGCGAGCCTGGACCCGGATTCGGTGCGCAACGAAAAGGTCAAGGTGCTGCGCTCGCTGCGGCCCATCACCCGCGCGGACGTGGCGACCAAGACCGTGCGCGGCCAGTACCGGACCGGCGTGGCCGAGGGTAAGACCGTGCCTGGCTATCTGGACGAGGCCAAAGAAGCTGATGGGGACGCCACCAGCGACACCGAGACCTTCGTCGCCCTGCAGGTGAATATCGACAACTGGCGCTGGGCGGGCGTGCCCTTCTATCTGCGCACCGGCAAGCGGCTGGCGAGCAAGAGCTCTGAGATCGTGATCCAGTTCCGCGCCGTGCCCCACTCCATCTTCTCCGGCGACGCCCTGGAGGCCAATCGGCTGATCATCCGGCTGCAGCCGGAAGAGGAGATTTCGCTGTCGCTGATGAACAAGACTCCCAGCCTGGAGGGGGTGGAGCTGCGGCCGGTGGACCTGAACCTCAGCCTGACCGACGCCTTCAAGAGCCAGGCGCCGAGGCGGCGGATCGCCTATGAGCGGCTGATCCTTGAGGCGATCAAGAACAACCAGACCCTGTTCGTGCGCCGTGACGAGGCGGAGGCGGCGTGGGTCTGGGTGGACGCCATCGTCGATGGCTGGAAGAGTCAGGGGATCAAGCCCATGGGCTATCCGGCGGGATCGTGGGGCCCCTCCGGCGCGTTCGGCCTGATCGAACGTAGCGGCCACAGCTGGCACGACGAGTAGCGCGGCCATGTACTCCACCCGCGAGTTGATGGCGCTCTGCCCGGTCATTCCGGTGCTGACGATCGAGCGCGCCGAGGATGCGATCCCGCTGGCCCGCGCCCTGGTGGCCGGCGGCCTGCGGGTGCTGGAGATCACTCTGCGCACCGAGGCGGCGATCGAAGCGATTGAGCGGATCGCTCGCGAGGTTCCGGACGCGGTGACGGGCGCCGGCACGGTGCTGAACGCCGGCGACTGGGCGCGGGCGGAGACAGCCGGCGCGACATTTATCGTCAGCCCAGGCCTGACCGATCCGCTGATCGAAGTTGCTTCAAAAAGCCCCCTCGCCTTCCTGCCCGGCGTGGCGACGGCGGGCGAGCTGATGCGCGGTATGGACGCCGGCCTGACCAGCTTCAAGTTCTTCCCGGCCGAAACCTCCGGCGGCGCGCCGGCGCTGAAGGCGCTGCATGGCCCGTTCGCCGACATCCGCTTCTGTCCCACCGGCGGCATCACCGCCAGGAGCGCGCCGGACTACCTCGCCCTGCCCAACGTGTTCTGTGTCGGCGGCGGCTGGGTCGCGCCGGCCGACGCGGTCGTCGCCGGCGACTGGGGCCGGATCACAGACCTCGCCCGCATCGCCGCAAAACTTGGAGCCCACCCTTGACCGAAGCCCGCATCATCGACGGCCAGGCCTTCGCCGAGGGCCTGCGCGGGCGCATCGCCACCGAGGTGGCCGAACTTGCCAAGGGCGGTCTGCAGCCAGGCCTGGCCGTGGTCCTGGTGGGTGAAGACCCCGCCAGCCAGATCTATGTGCGCAACAAGGGCGTGCAGACCCAGGAGGTCGGCATGCACTCCATCACCATCATGATGCCCGCCGTGACCACCCAGGACGAGCTGCTGAAGGTGGTCGGCGACCTGAACGACGATCCGACCATCCACGGCATCCTGGTCCAGTTCCCGGTGCCGGCTCATATCGACCCGCTGGCGATCCAGCTGGCGATCAACCCGGACAAGGATGTCGATGGCCTGAGCCCGCTCAGCGCCGGCCGGCTCGCCACCGGCCAGACGGGTCTGCGCCCCTGCACCCCAGTGGGCTGCATGATGCTGCTGGCGGACGCCGTGGGCGATCTGCGCGGCAAGAACGCGGTGGTGATCGGCCGCTCCAACCTGGTGGGCAAGCCGATCGCGCAGCTGCTGCTTCAGGCCGACTGCACGGTGACCATCGCCCACTCCCGCACCCGCGACCTGGCCGCCGTCTCGCGCCAGGCCGACATCCTGGTCGCCGCTGTCGGTCAGCCAGAGATGGTGCACGGCGACTGGATCAAGCCGGGCGCCGCGGTGATCGACGTCGGCATGAACCGCATCCTGTCTCGCAAGCCCAAGGCTCGCGCGGCCGGCAAGATGGTGGTGGTCGGCGACGTGCTGTTCGACGAGGCGGTGCAGGTCGCCGGCTGCATCACCCCGGTTCCGCGCGGCGTCGGCCCGATGACCATCGCCTGCCTGCTCAACAACACCCTGACAGCGGCCAAGCGGCTGACCGGCCTTTAGACCCTGCTGGGATTAAGCTGGGCTGATAGGACTGAATCGCTCCTCCGATGGAGGAGCTGTCCCGAAGGGACTGAGGAGGCCTGGCCGCTACGCAGACCTCGAAAGACTGACTCGCGCCGACGGCTGAGGAGACTTGATTGAACCGCCGGCTTAGCGGCCAGGCCTCCTCAGTCAGCCTTGCAGGCTGACAGCTCCTCCATCGGAGGAGCGATTCAGCGATGCGCCGACGGGCTTTAGACCTTACCGCGCGTGTTCCGCCGTCCAGCGCACGGTCTGGTCCAGCACGTCCGCCGTCGCCGCGTCGTAGCCGGCGACGATCAGGCCGACGCGGTTCTCCTCGACCTGTTTGCGGCTCTCGAAACGACCCTCCAGCGGCGGGCTGTGATCGCCCGCGTGGAACAACAGGGTGCGCACCCGCACCACCACCGTCGGCGCGCCCTTGAAGCCGAGCGGATAGTCGGTCTCGAAGGTCTGCACCTCAAGCCGGAGCGTGGCGGTGGCGATGCCGTTGTCGGCGCCCTGCAGCAGCCGGATCGGCGGGTTGGAGGTCTCGAACGCCCGCTCCGCCGCCTCCTGGAACATCACCGAGGCTGGGGTGATCCAGCGCGCGCCGGCGATATAGGCGTCGCCGTCGCCGGCGCGGGTCAGGATCTGCTCCTTGTCGGCCGCTCGCGGGAAGTCATAGGTGACCCGCAGCATTGCTATGGGCGCTTGCCCTGACGTGTCCGCCGGCGTGGGGGTGACGCCCACGCGGCTGCCGAAGCTGTAGAGCTGCGCCGGCTTGGTCTTGGGGAACAGGGTCACGCACCCGCCAAGGCCGAGCGAGACGGCCGAGATGGCGGCGACGGCGAGCCCTGCTTTGAACCGCACGGAAATCATGGCTTCACCTCCACTTCGCGCGGCTTGGGCTTGTTCAGCAGGCCTTGCGGGTTTTCCTGAGCGTCGATGGCCAGGCGGTTGAGGGAGTCGGCCGCCTTCTGCAGCGAGGCGACCGCGGCGGTCAGCTGCGGCAGGCCATTGGTGGCGAAGTCCGCCGTCGGCCCCTGCAGCTTATCGACCAGGGCGCGGGCGTCGGCGGCCGCGGCCTTGATCTGATCGGCGGCGTCGGCGGCTTCCTTCAGCGTGTGTTTGCCGTCGGTGTTGACCAGATTGTTGCTGCTGTCGCTGAGCTGCTTGATGCTCTGGGCGGTCTGGTCGATGTCCTTGATCGACTGGTCGGCGTCGGCGATCAGCTCCTTGCGCGCCTTCAGCTCGGCGGTGACGTCCTTCACATTGTTGAGCGTCGCCGTGAAGCTCTTGATATTGTCGTCCGACAGGATGCGGTTGACCCGGTTGAGCGACTCCACCGCCGCGTTCAGCACCGTGCCGCCACCTTCCAGCAGGCCCGACAGGGCGCTGACCTTGCTCTGGATGACCGGCACCTGGCCAGGCGGGGTGACGTTTCTCAGGAACTTGTTGCCGGCGGTCCCCGCGGTGATCTGGATATAGGTCACGCCGGTGATCCCCAAGGGCTCCAGGGTTGCGTAGCTGTCGGTGCGGATCGGCACGTCGGAGGTGACGCGCACCACGGCCACGACCTTGCGGGTATCGTCGGGGTCTAGACCGATCTTGGTCACCTCGCCGACCTTGATGCCGTTGAAGTGGACCTCGCCGCCATCCGACAGGCCGCTGATCGGACCCATGAAGACCACATCGTAGATGGAATAGCTCTCCGAGAAGGAGATGCGCGCCAGCCAGACGACGAACACCACGAGCCCGACGAACAGGCCTAGCGATACGATCCCCACCAGGGCGTAGTTGGCGTTTCTTTCCATCAGGGTCTCGCTCCAGCGGGATCGGCGATCTTGTTCGCCGCTCGGCCGCGCGGGCCAAGGAAATATTCCTTGATCCAGGGATGGTTGGATTTCTCAAGCTGGGCGACGGTACCGATGGCCACCACCTTCTTGTCGGCGATCACCGCCACGCGATCACAGATGGCGTAGAGGCTGTCGAGGTCGTGGGTGATCATGAACACCGTCAGATTGAGGCTGGCGGACAGGTCGGCGATCAGCTCGTCGAAGGCGCCGGCCGAGATCGGATCGAGGCCTGAGGTAGGCTCGTCCAGGAACAGCAGCTGCGGATCGAGCGCCAGGGCGCGGGCCAGGCTGGCCCGCTTGATCATGCCCCCCGACAGTTCAGCCGGCTTCAGCGCCCCGGCTTCCGGCGGCAGGCCGACCAGGGCGATCTTCAGCTCGGCCAGGTCGGAGATCAGCCCCCTGGGCAGGGTCGTGTGTTCCTGCATCGGCGCGGCGACGTTTTCCTTCACCGTCAGATTGGAGAACAGCGCCCCGCGCTGGAACAGCACGCCCCAGCTGCGTTCAATGGCGTCCCATTTGGCGTTCGAGGCCAGGTCCAGATCCTGGCCAAAAATCTTGACCACGCCGCCATCGGGGATTTTCAACCCGATCAGGGTGTTGAGCAGCACGGTCTTACCCGCGCCGGAGCCACCGACGACGCCCAGCACCTCGCCGCGTTTGACGCGCAGGTTCAGGCCCTCGTGGATGAGATGTTCGCCGTACTTCGAGACCAGGTCCCTAACCTCGATCGGCGGGGCGCTGTCGTCGAGCTCATCGTCGACCGGGATCTGCGCCTGCTCGCTCACAGCTTGAGCTCCATGTAGAGCATGGCGAACAGGGCATCGATCAGGATGATCGAGAAGATGGCGTGCACCACAGCGGCGGTCACCCGGCGGCCCAGGGATTCCACGTCGCCGCCGACCTCCATGCCCTGCCGGCAACCGATGCCAGCGATCACCGCTGCCATGACTGGCGCCTTGCTCATGGCGATGAAGAAGTGGCTGATGCTGACGTTCTCGACGATGCGTTGCAGGAAGAAGTGCGGGCTGATGTCCAGCACCAGCCAGCAGACCAAGAGCCCGCCGGCGAGGCCGGAGACGGTGGCGACGAAGGTCAGGAGCGGGATCGTGACCAGCATGGCGACGAACCTGGGCAGGACCAGGGCTTCGAACGGATCGACCCCCATGATCCGCATGGCGTCGATTTCCTGGTTCATCTTCATCGAGCCGATCTCGGCCGCGAAGCTGGAAGCCGACCGACCGGCCAGCAGGACGGCGGTGATGACGATGTTGAACTCGCGCATCACCGAGACGCCGACCAACTCCACCGCGAACACCGAGGCGCCCAGTTGCGACAGCTCATTGGCGCCCAGGAAGCCCACCACGGCGCCGATGAAGAAGGTGGTGACGGCGACGATGGGGATGGCGTCTATACCCGCCCGCTCGGCCAGGCTGAAGATCGCCGCCCAGCGGATACGGCGCGGGTCCGACGCGACCCGCCCGATCACCACGATCAGGTGGCCGAGGAAGGCCATGGTGCCGAAGAATTCGCGACTGACGTTATGCAGGCCTTCGCCGACGCGGCTGAGCAGGTCCGCCACCGGCTTGATTGGCACCTCCGGCACCGGCTCGGCCTTCACGGCGTGGCCGACCAGCTCCAGCAGACGGCTGGTCCGCTGAGGCGCCTTCAGCGCGCCGGGTTCGATCCGCGCCTCGCTGGCCTTGACGATGGCGAAGGCGCCGGCGGTGTCGCAGCGGCCGATGGCGCTGAGGTCGAGCGCGAAGCCGCGCTCCTGCCGCATCTCCTCAAGCAGGCGCGCGCCGGCGTCGCCCAGATCGACCGCGGTCCAATCGCCGGTCAACATGGCGGTCCGCCCGCTCTGGTCGTACGTCAGGCTGAAGTCGGCCGGTGTGCTCATTCTGCCTTGGGGCTCATGGGGGCGCGACGGGGATCGAGGCGAGACTCAGGGATGAAAATGGTCAAGCGCCGATCCTAGCAGAGGTTGTTCCGAGTGCAGAACGCGCGGAACGACGAATGGCGCCACAAGACCAGCTTAACCATTTCCGGAAATGCAGACTTAAATACGGCTGAGCATAATGGCGGCATGAAAACTCGCCACGCCTTCTCTCCGATCCTCTGGCAAACGCCGCGCGTCCGCCTGCTCGGCGGCGATGTCGATGCGGTGACCGCCGAGGCCGTGATGGCCTACACGGCCGAATGCGTCAGCGCCGGCGAGCGGGCGATTGTCGCCAACCACAACCTGCACAGCCTCTATCTGGTCCGGCGAGACGCGGAGATGGCCGCCTTCTACGCCATGGCCGACGTGGTGGAGGCCGACTCCACGCCGCTGATCGCCTGGGGCAAGCTTTTGGGCCGCGCCATCGGCCGGGAGCATCGAGCCACCTACCTGGATTGGCGCGAGCTGTTCTGGCGCACTGCCTGCGAACAGGAATGGCGTGTCTTCTATCTCGGCGGCGCGCCGGGCGTCGCGGCCAAGGGCGCCGACGCCATCCGCCAGCGCTGGCCCGGCGTGCAGCTCCAAGTTCACGACGGCTTCTTCGATATGGACGACCCTGCCGCCGACGCGGAGGTGATGGAGCGCGTTCAGGCCGCCAAGCCGGATGTGCTGTTCGTCGGCATGGGCATGCCGCGCCAGGAGCGCTGGATCGCCCGCCATCATCGCCGGCTTGGTCCCTGCGTCGCCTTCTCGGTCGGCGCGGCCTTCGACTATGAAGCCGGCGTCGTCCCTACCCCGCCCCGCTGGACCGGCCGGATCGGCCTGGAATGGCTCTACCGTTTCGCCACCGAGCCCAAGCGGCTGTTCACCCGCTACTTCATCGAGCCCTGGAGCCTGATCGGCCCGGCGCTAGGCGACCTTGCCGAACCTCCCAAATATGCGCTCATCCCCGCGAAGGTGGGGACCCAGGAGACTGGGCGCTATTCGATAAGCTGAGCCAGAATCTCAGCCGCGAGACCGAGTCTAGGGACCCTGGGCCCCCGCCTTCGCGGGGACGAGCGGATTTTGAGATAGCCTGGATTGATCCCAACCCACCCCCTAGTCGTCGGCATACAGCGCGTTGTAGGCGTCGCCGCCGGCCAATGCCTGGTCCACCGTGATCGCCGGATACCCCGCCGAGGCGTGGGCGCTGGCGAACCAGGCCTTGACGGTCAGGTCGCGCAGCTCGGCCGCGCCGGCCGCGACCCGCGCGTTGGCGTAGGCGATCCCGCGCGGATCGGGTCCCTTGAACCCGCCCGCCTTCTCCAGCTCATAGAAGGGGATGACCGACGCCTCCGTGGCCTCGAGGTAGTGGGCCGTGCAGACCTCGATCATGTCCCGGCAAGGCGCGGGCGCCGGCAGGACGGCCTTCACCGAAGCCGCGGTCACGTTCTGCCGGATGAAAGCGCCTTCGAAGGGCCCGTGCACCGGCATCAGGGTGTAGCCGTTCGGGTTGGGAAAGTCCTTGCCCCAGCCGTTGAAGTGTTCTGACACATGCATGGGCTGGCTGCCGTCGCCGACGAAGTGGGCCCAATAGCCGATGTCGTTGAGGATGGTCCGCTCGCGCCGCACAAGATCGCGCTCCAGCCATGCCTTGTGATCGGGGTTCTTCTCCAGCGGAATGGCGGCGTTGAGGATGCGCCAGTAGGCGAAGTCCTTCACCAGGTGCTGCCAGCCCCCGACGATGCTGTAGGGCAGATAGCCGGCCTTGTATTCGGTGGCGCCAACCTTCCGAAGCTCGGTGTCAAACCCCTCCTGCGTCGGCGGCAGGGCATCCAGCGCCGGTCCGCCCATCACCTTGCCGTTGTCATCGACATCGGTGAAGTGGCCCGGATCGCGAGCCTTGTCATGAGTAAGGCCAGAGCCTTTGAACCGATCAGGCTCGCGCGCCATCTCGGCCACGATCTCGATGGCTTCCGGCGTGTGCAGGAAGGCCGGCATGTCGGCAGGCAGGGTCTCCTCGCCAAGCTGGCCGACGATCCGGTGACCCGTCCCGCCCCAGGCGAATACCTCCGACGCGGACGCCAGCAGCATCAGCGCAAGACCGCCCGCGAACGGGCGACGGAACGACGACTTCATAGATCAACTCCCGAACCTGAACAGACCCTCAGTCGGCGATCCGCAGCGCGCCCTCCACCCGCCCGATCCAGGCCCGCACGGCCGGATAGGCGCGAAGGGCGAAACCACCGTCCTCGGCCCAGCGGGTATAGGCGACCAGTGCGACGTCCGCGAGACTGAGATGCTCGCCGACCAGGAATGCACCGGCTTCCGCCGCCGCCTCCAGCCTGGCCAATGCCGCATTGCCCCGCTCGATCAACCGCGCCTCCAGGTCCGAGACCGGCTTGCCCAGGAACTTGACCTGGAACCGCGCCACGGCGACGTAGGGTTCGTGGCTGTACTGCTCCCAGAACAGCCATTGCAGCATCCGCGCCCGCTCATAGCCGTCGTGCGGGATCAGCGGCGTCCCTTCGGCCAGATGCAGAATGATGGCGTTGGACTCCGCCAGCGGCTTGCCGCTCGGCAGGATCACCAGCGGCACCTGGCCCGCCGGATTGAGCTCCAGGAAGGCGTCAGTGCGAGTCGCACGGTCCATCACGCTGGTCTCGATCCAGTCGTAGGCCAGGCCGATGTGATCGGCGCACCATTTGACCTTCAGACAATTTCCCGAGATCGAGTCGCCGTAGATCTGCATCTTCATGGAAAGCGCTCCTGAGGATAATTTCTGTTAACTCAATAGCTTAGGTGACCCGCCCGGCCAAGCTCGCCAGGCCGCCCGAAAAACGAACGACCTGTGGAACCAAACGGCGCCGGGGCGAAACAGGGGTTGACCCCACCGCCTCGCCCTGTAGGACTCCGCGCCGAGACGAGCAACAACAGGGGGGCGCGCTTTGAAGCGTATCCTGAACTGCCTCGCCGCGCTGGCGCTTTCGGCATCGGCCTTTGGCGCACAAGCCCAAGATTCGCAACCTGCCCAAGCTCCGACTCAGGCCGCCGCGCCTGCCTACGACCCCATCGGCGATGTGCTGGCCGCGGCGACGCGGTCTGACGAAGAAAACGCCTCCGACTGGGCGCTCCGAGCCACCCTCTATCACGGAGGCGGCGGGATGAAGGCTCACGACTCGCTCGGCTGCCCGGTCGCTGCCATGCGGACCGTGGCGGTGGACCCGGCCATCGTTTCGCGCCACTCGATCATCTTCATCAAGGAGACGGTCGGCATGCCCCTGCCCGGCGGCGGCGTTCACGACGGTTACTGGTACGCCTCCGACGTGGGCGGCGCGATCAAGGGCCATCGGATCGACCTGTTCACCGGCGCGACGGCCGGCTCCATGCGGGCAATGGCGGCGCTCAACCTGCAGACCGTGACCGTGAGCAAGGTCGGCTCCTTCAGCGGCTGCCCGCCCACCGATGGCGGCGCTGGCCTGACCGTCGCGGACGCCTCGCGCTAGCTACTTTCCGCTCTTCGCCTTGGCGACGGCCTTGTCCAGGTCGGCCAGGCTTTGCTCGCCCTCCAGCTTCTGGTCGCCGATCAGGAAGGTTGGCGTGCTTTCGATCTTGTCCTGCGTGGCATAGCCATCGACCTTCTTGAACAGGGCGTCCTTGGTCTTGGTGTTGGTCAGGCAGGCCATATACTGGGCTTCGGTGAGGCCGTTGTCCTCGCCGATCTTGAGCAGCACGGCGCGCACGTCACCGGTCTTGTACATGGTCTCCTGCTGGCGGAAGACCTGATCGACGACGTTGAAATATCGGTCCTTTTTCACACAGCGCGCGAGCATGAAGCCGGCCGCCGCGATCTCGACCGGCTCGGTCAGATATTCCCGAAACACATACCGCACCTGCCCGGTGTCGATGTATTTGGTCTTGAAGGCCGGGAAGATCTCGTTGTTGAACCGCGCGCAGTGCGGGCAGCTGGCCGAGGCGTACTCGATCACCGTCACCCGGGCCTTGGGCGAACCCATGATCATGTCGTCGGGCCGGATCTGCAGCGAGCCGGGCGCCGGCGCGGCGCCAAGGGATGTCAGCGCCAGCGCAAGCGCGGCGGCGAGGGCGATACGGCGGTCCATACGGGTCATGGGCGTCCCTGAAGAGCGAGGCTGACGCTTAGTAGCACCGCTCACACCGAGGCGAAATCGGCCCTCTTTATGTCTCGACAAACGCCCGTTCGAGCACGAAGTCGCCGGGGCTGGCCACCGAACCCTCCTCGTAGCCGCGCGCCAGCAGCAGCGCCTTCAGGTCGGCCAGCACGGACGGGCCGCCGCAGAGCATGAGCCGGTCGTGGGCCGGATCGAGCGGCGGCAGGCCGATGTCGCTGAACAGCTTGCCGGAGGCCATCAGGTCGGTGATGCGGCCCTGGTTGACGAACGGCTCGCGGGTCACCGACGGGTAGTAGATCAGCTTCGGCGCGATCATCTCGCCCAGGTCCGGGTCGTTGGGCAGATCGTGAGACAGGAATTCGCGATAGTTCAGGTCGGCCACCTCGCGCACCGTGTGGGTCACCACGACCCGCTCGTAGCGCTCATAGACCTCCGGATCGCGCACCAGGCTGAGGAAGGGCGCAAGGCCCGTGCCGGTGCCGACCAGATAGAGGGTCTTGCCCGGGCGCAGCCCGTCGAGGATCAGGGTCCCGGTGGGCTTTTTGCCCACCAGAATCTCATCGCCCTCGCGGATATTCATCAGGTGCGAGGTCAGCGGCCCATCGGCCACCTTGATCGAATAGAATTCCAGCTCGTCGGCATAAAAGGGGCTGGCGATGGAATAGGCGCGCAGCAGCGGCCGTCCCGCCACCTCCAGGCCGAGCATGACGAACTGGCCCGACTGGAACCGCATCCCGGGGTCGCGTGTGGTACGAAGAGTGAACAGGCTGTCGGTCCAGTGGCGGACATGGGTCACGCGCTCGGTGTAGAAGGCGCCTCGGGCTTTGGCCGGGGGGGCTGCGGGCGCGTCTTGCATCAGGGTCATATGTCTCCGCCCACGCTCGGCGTTGCGTGCGGCACGTGGATGCCGCATTCGGTCTTGTCCTGTCCAGCCCAACGTCCGGCGCGGGCGTCCTGCCCCGCCTCAACCGGCTTGGTGCAGGGCCAGCAGCCGATCGACGGATAGCCGAACTCCACCAGCGGATGGGGCGGCAGATCGTGCTCGGCCATATAGGCGTCGAGGTCTTCCTTGGACCAGTTGGCCAGGGGATTGAACTTGATCTGGCTCTCGCCCTGCTCGACCACCTTCAGCTTGAGCCGCGCCCCGCCCTGGAACCGCTTGCGGCCGGTAATCCAGCCTTCGTAGCCGTTCAGCGCCCGGTCCAGCGGCAGCACCTTGCGGATGTTGCAGCAGGCGTCGGTGTCGGTCTTCCACAGGTCGGCGCCCGGGTCATGGATAGCCAGGTCCTGATACTGCGGACGCAGGTCGCGCACATTGGTCAGGCCGAGCCTGGCCGCCAGCCGCTGGCGATAATCCAGGGTCTGGCCGAACAGCATGCCGGTATCCAGGAACAGCACGGCGATGTTCGGATCGATCTGCGCCGCCATATGCAGCAGCACCGCCGACTCCGCCCCAAAGGACGACACCAGCGCCAGCTTGTCGCCGAACCGTTCAATGGCCGCGCGCAGGATTTCCTGGGGCGTCGCGTCGCGCAGGTGGGCGTTCAGCTCCGCTGCTTCGCCGGAGGTGATTTCCGAACCTTCGTAGGCCATTACCCGACCTCCCCGGCCGCGCGCTCGGCATAGGCCGGCTCACGGCCGTCGGCGGCGCGCTGGTAGACATGGCGGAAGCGGTGCGCGGTCGTCGCCCACTGCTCCGCCGTCGAGCCGTCCGAGACGGCGAAGACATCGACGCCGCAGCGGACCATGGGGCCTGCCTGCTCGCGCAGGACATCGCCCACGGCCCTGATCTCGCCCTTGTAGCCATAGCGCTCGCGCAGCAGCCGGGCGGTGCTGTAGTGGCGCCCGTCGCGGAACTTGGCGAAGGTGAGCGCGATCACCGGGATGCGCGGCAGGTCATAGACCAGGGTCTCCACCGCCTCGTC